>Ga0265296_1000814_pt1 | contig 41514 bp, 46 predicted proteins | sample MunlanPumphouse1_FD_189073 | JGI IMG/M metagenome (GOLD analysis project Ga0265296, IMG submission 189073) | Groundwater microbial communities from a municipal landfill in Southern Ontario, Canada - Pumphouse #1 | ecosystem: Environmental > Aquatic > Deep subsurface > Groundwater | place... | reverse complement strand
GTGCGGAGGGCGCGGACTGGCTCGAGAAAATCGTGTGGCACCTTGACAACCCGCTAGGAGACACTGCGGTGATAGCGAATTATGCATTGAGCGAGCTGGCCCGCAAGCACGTCACCGTGGTGCTCAGCGGCGAGGGAGCCGACGAGTTGCTTTACGGTTACGCGCACTACGCTAACCTCCAGCGCGCGAAAACCGCGCGCCTCGTCCCGCGTCCCTTGCGCCAAGCCGCGGGGCACCTCATCGGGGTGACGCCCGTGGCGGTGCTCGACAAGTTCTTCGATTACCCCGCATCAATGGGACGCAAGGGCAGGACGCGTCTTGCCAAGCTAGCGGGCGAACTCGGCGACGAAGCCGCGGCTTACCTGCGGCTGGTCTCGGTGTTCGACGAGGAGGACAAGGAAACGCTGTTCGCCCCGGGCCAACGCGAAGGCAAGGGCGCCGCGTTGGCACGCGTGAAGGCGAACTTCGCGGAGCGCACGGGTTACGAACCCGCCGAGAAGGTGGCGCACCACGAGTTCAAGACCTGGCTCCCGGACGACATACTCTTCAAGATGGACAAAATCACCATGGCGTCCTCGATAGAGGGGCGCGTGCCGTTCCTGGACCACCAACTCGCGGAATTCACCGCCGCGTTGCCGATGCGCTTCAAACTCCGCGGGGGAACGAACAAGTGGCTCCTCCGCAAAGCGGCGCGCGAGGTCCTGCCCAAAAAAATCGCGGAGCGCGGAAAACACGCGTTCTTCATGCCCGTAACCGACTCATTCCAGGCGCGCATCAAGGCGATTGCGCACGACGCGCTCTCCCGCGAGAGCGTAGAAAAAAGGGGTTACTTTGATTACGCGCACGTCGAGAAGCTTTTCTCGCCCGCGTCACGCAAGTCCAAGTTCCTCTCGGACAAGCAAATCGTCTCGCTTACCGTGCTCGAGCTCTGGCACCGCCAGTTCATCGACGCTTTCGAGTGAACAGCGGCGCCGCGAGGAGCGCGCACGCGAGCATGCCCGCGAAACGGAACAAGAGCATTCCCGCGAAAAGCACGGGCGCAAAACCCCACTCCCCGAGGAGCAGGGCAAAGGACGCCTCGGTGGCGCCCAAGCCGCCCGGAATCGCAGACAGCACTCCAATCGTGGACGAGAGCACGAACGCGCTCAACACCCGCAAGTCCACGGGCCCCGAAACCGCAACCATCGCTGCGGCGAACGAGGCGAGCGAGGAAAGCCAAGGCAGGAAACTCAACCAGACTACACGGCAGCACGCACCCGCCTCCAGGCGCTTGAATTCCACGAGGGAATTCAATGCGTCGCGCAATAACGGAAAACGCGCGAAACGCGTTTTGCCGAGGTGCATCAGCAGGAAGAACGCGAGCGCGAGGCAAGCCAGCGCGGCAACCGAGTAAGCAAGCAGACCGCTGTAAAAGAACGCCGCGGCTACCACTGAGAAAACAAAGAAGAAGAACAAGTCCACGAATTTTTCGAGTGCGGCGAGCGCAAGACCGCGGGCTTTGGGAACGCCTAGGCGGGCGTAGAGCAACGGTTTTGCTGCGAGGTCTCCCGAGCGCGCGGGCGTAAAGAAGTTCACGAGCATGCTGGCTCCCAGCGAAGGCGCGAGCGCCGCGAACGACGGGGCGCGCCCGCCGTGGGCGAGCAGGGCGCGCGAGCGCTCCACGAAAAACAACGCGGAAACAAAATAGAGTGCAACGGAGGCAACGAACCACTCCCAACGCGCATGGACGAGCAGGGAGGCAACCGCGGTGAAGCCCGCGAACCAGACGACGCCCGCAAGGAAGAGCAAGCCGAGCGCGAACAACAAGCAGTCAAGCAGGCGCACAAACGTCAACCCCGCTTGAAACGTTTTTTTATGACGCGCGCCGGTACGCCTGCCACGATGGTGTTGGCGGGCACGCTCTTAGTCACGACCGCACCGGCTGCGACTATCGCACCCTTCCCGAGGGTGACACCCGGAAGTATCACCGCGTGCGCACCAATCCAGCAGTCGTCCCCGATTTTCACGGGCTTGCGCACGAGGGGCGCACGCAAGAGCGGGGCGTGCGAGTAATCGTGATTCGCGGTGATTATCGAAACGCGCTGTCCGACTATCACGCCGTTTCCAAGCGTGAGTCCGCCGCCCGCATAGAAGTTGCAGTCGCGGTTCACGCGCAAGTCGTCCCCGCAGGCGAAGCCGCCGGGGTACTCGAGGGTGAAGCACTCGAATATTAGGGTGCGCCTTCCTGCGCGCTTGAAGAACGGCTTGAGGAGCGCGCCGCGCACGATTGCCCCGATGCCGCCCGGTATCCAACTCAACGCCGCGGAGTACCAGCGGAACGCCTCCCAACCCAATGCATTCCAAAAATCCATTTTCACGGACGCCTTCCGAAAATCTTCCACGAGTCGCGGCCCGCAAAGAACAACACTTTCTTGCCCTTTAACTTCGCGCGGTCAAGCCAGCCCCGCATCTCCTTGCGGCCGTACTGGCGCAGGTAGGGAACGGAGAGCCAGTCGAACAGGTTGGCTGCAGTCACGCGCAACGGGTACTTCTCGAAGTGGTCGATCCAGTAAACGTATTTACCGGAGGTGTTGAACCGCACGCCCAGCCAACGGAACAGGCGGTAAGGGTAGACGAACAACGCGAAGAAAGCGAGCGCGCCCAGGTAACTGAAAGCGTAATTCACCGGGTTAGGGAGGAGGCGCGTTACGGGGCGCACCGCATTAATCAAGTAGAACGCGGGGTGCTTGCGTTCCCCGTACAGCCACGCGTACACGAGCCCGCCCTTGCGCGCCACGGACGCGATGCTCCTGAAACCGGCTTCGGGGTCGGGCGTGTGGTGGAGGACGCCCAGCGAGTAAACCAAGTCGAAACGCGGCTCGAACGGCAGATGAAACAAATCCGCCTGCACAACGTGCGCGTGCGGCTGCTTCGCGAGGTTGTGCTGGGCGGCGTCAACCGCCTCGCTCAAATCCACCCCGACCACTTCCGCGCCGTAAGCCGCGGCAGTGTTCACGTGGGGACCGAAACCGCAGCCCGCGTCCAGCACCAGGCGTCCGGTGAAATCCTTTTTCGTGAGCGGTGCCATGAACTCCTTGAAGTTCAACTCCCACTCGGGGAACATCTCCGAGAACTCGTTCCACTCGTAACTGTAATTGTCGAGCGTCTCGATTTTCTTCTTAGCCGCCGCGTCGAGGCTGCAGGCGAAACCCTTGCCGTGGAAGCGCAGGCGTTTCCCGTATTTCGCGTAAAACCCGGGGTGGTAGCGCACGGTCTCGCCGAGCAACTCGTCGGGGAGCAGGCGCGGCACGCCCTTGATGATTGGATACGAACGCCTGCACGCCTGGCAGGACAACGCGCCGGAAACCAGCTCTTCGTCAAAGCACGCCGCACACTTGCCCGGCTGCATGCCCTTGGCGGAACGCGAATAGCGCGCACACCACTTCCCGCACGCGGGCTTCGAGAATTTTAAGCCGAACGCGTTCGATTTTTTTTCGAATGCTTCCACGGAGAGGCGTTTCCCGCAGTAGGGGCAAGCGAGCAAATCCACGAGGCGGTAGCGCATTTGAGTAAAAACCCGAAATCAGTATAAACCCGACCGATTTTAAAGCATAGCCAGGGATTAAAGACAAAAGGAACCCGTAATTATTCTGCAAGGTGAAACCGCTTGTACAAGAAACTCAAAATCGCAGTCGTCGTCCCCGCCTACAACTGCGGCGAGCTCATACAAAAGACGCTGTTGACGCTACCCAAGTTCGTGGACTACATCATAGCCGTGGACGACGCGAGCACGGACTCCACTCCCTCGAAAATACGCGCCTGCGCCCCGCGTCTGGGCAAGCGCCTGGTCTACGTGCGCCTCCAGAAGAACCGGGGCGTGGGTGGAGCGATAGTCGCGGGCTACAAGAAGGCTGTGGACTTGCACGCGGACGCCGCGGTCGTGATGGCCGGGGACGCCCAGATGAATCCTGTTGATTTGCCCGCCCTCCTCGAACCGATAGCGAAGGGTGAGGCGGATTACGTGAAAGGCAACCGCCTCAAGCACCACGCGGTAAAAAACGCGATGCCCCAACTCCGCTACTTCGGCAACTCCCTCCTCACGATACTCACCAAGTTCTCGAGCGGCTACTGGAACATCCAGGACCCCCAGTGCGGTTACACCGCGATAACGCGGGAGGCACTCGAGGGAATCGAACTCGACGAGTTGTACCCGCGTTACGGTTTCCCGAACGACTTGCTCGCCATGCTTAACGCGCACAACTACCGCGTCACCGACGTGAAAGTAGAGCCCGTGTACGGGAAAGAGAAGTCGGGAATACGCCTGCATTCGTACGCACCCAAGCTCTCCTGGCTGCTCACCAAGCGCTTCTTCTGGCGCATCAAGAAAAAATATTTTACCGAGGACTTCCATCCCGTGTTCCTGTTCTTCTTCTTCGGCTTCCTACTGTTCCTCGCGGGAACCCTGGGCGGCGCGTTCCTCGCCTGGCAGAGCCTCGCCGCGGGCGTGAGCTACAGCGTGGGCTGGATGGTAATCGACGCCCTCGCACTAACCACCGGGCTACAACTCCTCCTGTTCGCCTTCTGGCAGGACTCCCTCCAGAACAAGTAAAAAGTGGAAAAAAATGGATAACAAGACGCTCGCACTCCTCGCGTTAATCCTCCTAGCCGCGCTCGCTCTCCGCGTCTACAACCTCCCGAACGCTGGACTTCGCGAAGGCGACGAAACCGTTTACGCGCTCGAAGCCCAGTGCTTCACCCAGGGACCCCAACCGGACTGCCCCGAATGCGCGGACTACCTGAACTGGCGCACCCCCGAAGAGTGCCTGCCGTTCGGGAGCTTCAAACCATTATTCATCGTGCTCGCCGGCGGACTCACCGCATTAACGGGCGACGCGCTCCAATCCGTCCTCCTCCTTTCGGCGCTCGCAGGCGCGTTAACCGTGCTCCTCGCGTTCCTCCTCGGGCGCGAGTGGGGGAACGAAAAAATCGGCTTGCTCGCCGCCGCGCTCCTCGCAGTTTGCGGGATGCACTTGCAATACAGTCGCACGGGACTCACCGAAGTCACCCAAACCCTGTTCCTCGTGCTCGCCGTCTACCTGTACGCGCTCGCCAAACGCAAGGGCGTTGACGCGCGCCTCCTGTTGTTCGCCGCCGGCATCGCGGCAGGCGCCTGTTTCGAGACGCGTTACGTGGGCGCAATCGCCCTCCCCATATTATTCCTGCTCGAGGCAATGCACGACTGGGGCAAGGCAAAAGCGTTACGCAAGTTCGTTTACAACACCGCGATAATCGCCGCCGGCTTCCTCGTGGTATTCGCCGCATTCGTCCTACTCTACTCCGCGTTCGGGATGGACTACGGGTTCTACTTCGTGAGCCGCATGGGGAACGCGGGAATCACCAAGACGCTCGTCGAGAACATCCCGTTCCTCCGCGACGTGCCGCACGTTGACTACGCCGCGGGAGGCGGGCTCGAGGCGGCTACTGCCACCGCAAGCTTCAGCCAGCTCTCGTACTCGCTGTTCTATTACGGTTACTACTTTTACCGCCTGAACGGCCCGCTAATCGCGCTCCTCCTGGTTGCCGGCGCTTGCTTCGCCCTGGTGCGCCGCGACAAGAACGATTTGCGCATCCTCGCGGTGCTCACCGCGCTAACCGCATTCTATATACTCGCGGGGTTCAACCACACCCGCAACCTCGTTGCGCTCGCGCCCTTCCTCGCGATACCCGCGGCTGCACTCCTCCTCGAAGCCCGCAAGAACACCAAGCAAATCAAAAAGTATTCGTTGGGCGCGTTCCTCGCCGTGGTCGCGCTCGCGAGCCTTGCGTTCGTCTACCCGATGCTCTCGTTCGAGTGGACTGCATTCCAGGAAACGGGTTCCGCGCTGGCGGCGCTCAACGCAACGGGAGTAATAAACAACGTGCCCTTCCAAGCCTACCACCCCGTGCCCTCGAAGAGCATCGCGGGACTCAACGAGGAAACGCTCGCCGCGTTGCCCGGGGAATACACTCACCTCGTGATAACCTCGGAGTTCATCTACAACGAACCCGACTACGCCGAAGCGTTCCCGAGCATGGCGCTCGCTTACAAGATACGCGAGAAGTGCCCGCCCACCCGCATAATCGCGGTAACCCCGGAGTACTGGCGCGGATTCAACGACCCGCTCCTCCTCGCCGCGCTTCCGTTCGTGCGCCTCGTGAACCCCGCAGCTGCGGACAAGATAGCCTACCGCACCGCACGCCCCGCGGACGACATACGCATTTACTCGCGTTACGAGTGCGAAGCCGCGCTCACGGTTGGTTGAAAAAATGAACGACTCGATAAAAAACAAGATTCGCACGGTGCCCGACTGGCCCAAGCCGGGAATAATGTTCCGCGACATCACCACGCTTCTCTTGGACGCGCAAGGCGTGCGCGACGTTGTGGACGCGCTGCGCGAACGCTACGCGGACGAACGCATCGACAAGGTGGCGGGCATAGAAGCCCGGGGCTTCATCACGGGTGCCCTCCTCGCCCACGAACTCAACGTCGGCTTCGTTCCCCTGAGGAAAAAAGGCAAGCTGCCTGCGAAAACAATGCGCGAGGAATACGCGCTCGAGTACGGCACGGACTCTATTGAAGTCCACGCGGACGCAATCCAACCGGGCGAACGCGTGCTAGTGTGCGACGACCTCATCGCCACGGGCGGCACCGCGCTCGCGGCGTGCAAACTCGTCGAACGCCTCGGCGGCAAAGTCGTGGAATGTTGTTTTATAGTCGACTTGCCGGAACTCGGCGGAAAACGGCGCCTCGAGGAAGCGGGGTACAAGGCGTTCAACCTCGTGGAATTCGAAGGCGAATAAACCCTTTTTATTTCGCGGCACGCACTAATCCTTTGGAAAAATGTTAAGGCAACCCATCGTATGTGTTCTCGGTCATGTCGACCACGGGAAGTGCGTTGAAGAGAAAACGCGCGTGTGGCTAGCGGATGGACGGTTACTAACGGCAAGGGCGTTGTATGAGGAATTCGAGTCGAAAGGCGTTAAAACCGCTACGGGGGACGGCTCGGTAGTTGAATTGGTTAAAGGTCCTAGCTTATTGTCTTTTGACTGCGGAAAAACTGTTTCAAAGCGGGCGACTCACGTTTGGAAGAGGAAGGCAAAACGCCTGGTTAGCGTCAAGTTGTCGAACGGCGACTCAATTAAGGTTACCCCAGAACACCCCTTCCTTTGCTTTGACGATTTTAGCGTTAATTACAAGCGAGCCGGCGAATTGACTGTAGGTGACATAATACTCGGGCCGTCAAGGCTTTCGTTGAAGAAAGAGGATTGGAAACAAGAAGTTTTAGAGCGAATGGCTGAAAAGGGAAGCTTCGTGTTTTTCATTAACGCGGGACGCGCCGAAAAATTCTTGCGTAACTTCAAAAAAACGCGTAAAACCGGGTTAATGAAGAGAGGTTTGCTTTCCACGACTTTTTCAAGTAAACGATTTAGGGCGCGCGACTTCGTCGGACTCGTGAAGCACTTCGGGTTCTCGGTTTCCGAGTCTTACGATTGGATTGACTCCTTTAAGAACTCGAGTTCGAAGTGGAGAGCCGGGCACACCAGCATTGCGTTGCGTTTGCCAACTGAAGAAAACCTGCATGAACTAGGCTACTTCCTTGGCGCTTGGGTTGGAGACGGGAGTAAACAAGTGATTTTGCATAATAACGACGTTCAAGTTCAAAAAGCGTATCAGCAAGCGTTGACTTGCGTGTTCGGCGCGTCCAGTCGCGTGTGTGAGGGGCACTCTTGCCGGATGGTTCTTCCAAAAGCAGGTCGGACCTTGGAACGATTTTTATACGATGTTCTAGAATTGCCGGCGAAGAACAAGAGTGCCCGCGTTATTTTGCCGTGGATTTGTCAAACTCAAGGCGCGTGTTTCAAGGGGTTCGTCGAGGGCTGGTTTGATACGGACGGTCACGTTTCGCGCTTGAACCATTGCATTGAATTCACCACTAAGAGTGAAGAACTCGCGAGGCAAGTGAGCGTTAGGCTGATCGCTTGCGGCGTTCAATCGGTTTACTATAAGAAAAAAGGTTTCAGTGTGCTGCGCATAGCGAACGAGGATTTCCTAAATGCGTTCAACCGGTCTTTTTCGCCCAGGTTAAGCAAAAAAAAGGAGCGGATTCAAGCCGCATTAACACACGCATCTACAAGCAGGCTAATGGACGTTTACCCGGTTAACGAGAGGACTATGCGCGGCTTAAAAAAATCGTTATCCGGCAAGCCCAACAAACAAGTGCCTTACTTCAGCCAATACGAAAAAAAGCAAGAGCTATCCTTGCGCGTATTAAAACAAATAACCGCACGAGTTACCCGACCGAACGCTGAAAGCGACAAAGTCAAAAAATTCGTTTCAATTGATTTGAACGGTTTCAAGGTGTCATCCGTTGAAACTTGCGGCAACCCGCACGGCTGGGTTTACGACTTCACTGTTCCCGACTCGAACAACTTCCTAGCCGAACGGGTAATCGTACACAATACGAGCATACTCGACGCGGTGCGGCACACACGCGTCCAAGCGCGGGAAGCGGGAGCCATCACCCAACACATCGGCGCCTCCGAAGTCCCCGCGACGGTGATAACCGACTTGTGCGGTCCGTTGCTCGCGAAGACGGGCATCAAACTCTCGATTCCAGGGCTCTTGTTCATTGATACGCCGGGGCACGAAGCATTTGCTAATTTACGAAAGCGAGGAGGCGGCATCGCGGACATCGCGGTGCTCGTAATCGACGCGAACCAAGGCGTGCAAAACCAAACGATTGAAGCAATAGAAATACTCAAGGAACGCAAAACGCCGTTCGTAATCGCCTTCAACAAAGTCGACGCGATGAGCGGCTGGATACGCGCGGACACCACGAGCGTCCGCGAATCCCTCGAGAAGCAGCGCGTTGACGTCCTCGCCGCGCTCGACGAGAAAGTCTACCAACTCGTGGGCAAGCTCTACGAGTTCGGCTTCAACGCGGAACGCTTCGACCGCGTAACCGACTACACCAAACAAATACTCATCGTGCCCTGCAGCGCCCGCAGCCGCGAAGGACTCAGCGAACTCTTACTCTACGTGGCGGGACTCGCACAAAAATTCCTCGAAAAAAACCTCGAGATACGCGAGGACGCACCCGCGCGCGCGAGCATACTCGAAGTCCGCGAGGAAGAGGGACTCGGCAAAACGCTCGATGTCATATTGTATGATGGAGTCTTGCGCGTGAACGACGAAATCGCGTTCAACACCCGCGAGGCGCCGGTGACTTCGAAGGTGAAGGCGCTCTTCAAACCCAAACCCCTGGACGAGATGCGGGACCCCCGGCAAAAGTTTTCGCCGATGCACGAGGTTTCGGCTGCGAGCGGTGTCAAGATTTCTTGCGAGCACGCGGACGAGGCGGTGGCGGGTTCCACGATAATGGCGTACTCGGGCGCCGAGGAAGAGGCGCGCGCGTTGGAGGCGTTGGGCGCGGAATTCAAGGAGATAACCTTCACGCGGGGTTCGCTCGGGGCAACGCTCAAGGCGGACGCACTCGGGAGCCTCGAGGCGATTACGGGGTTGCTCGAGAAGCACGGCATCACGGTGCGCTCGGCTTCGGTGGGCTCGCCGTCCAAGCGCGACGTGCTCGAAACCGCGAGCGTAGCCCAAAAAGACAGGTTCAAGGGAGTTATATTCAACTTCAACCAACCAGTGGACTCCGAGATTGCGTCGCTCGCCGAGAAGGACGGCGTGAAGATATTCGACGAGAAAATAATCTACAACCTCGTCGAGGGTTACGAGCGCTGGGTCAAGGACGAGAAGGAGAAAGAGAAACGCGAGGCGTTCGCACGCCTCGTCTTGCCCTGCCGCGTGCGCGTGCTCGAGGACCACTGCTTCCGCGTGAACGACCCGTGCATTTTCGGGGTTGAAATCAAGGCGGGACGCTTGCGGAAGGACATCGAGTTGGTAAACGAGTCCGGCGAAACCGTGGGACGCCTCAAGTCAATCCAGAGCGACCGCGAATCCGTGGACGAGGCGAAGGCAGGCGCGCGTGTGGCGATAAGCGTCAGCGGGCCCACCTTCGGGAGGCAGGTGCGCGAGAAACAGGACTTGTTCGCGGCGATACCCAAGCATCACTTGCGCGAGCTCGAGGAGAAGTACCTGCAGGCGCTCAACGAAGACGAGAAAGCGCTCTTGGAAAAAGCAAAGGCACGGCTAAAATGAAACCCCAATTCAAAGTGGTGGCTTACAAAAACATTCGGGATCCCGCGTTGTTCGAAACGTTGTTCAAATTGCATGCTTCGGAATTCAAGGGTGACAATTTTGGATTGCCGCGCCGGAACCTAAGCAAAAGCTCTTGGATAATCGCGGAAAGCCATGAAGGCGAACCGCTCGGATTCGCTTTGCTGCAAAGAAAACCCGACCACTTGTTATTGCATTCCCTGGTGGTGTCACCGGAGCATCGGCGCAAAGGAATAGCCCGCGCTTTAATCAGCTATGTTGAAGGACAGAGCGCGCCCGGTTTACCAGTTAGGCGCCCCGTAAGTTCGTCGAACACCCCCATGCTAAACTTGAAAAAGCAACGCGGCTGGAAACGCATTAGAACAGAGTTCGCAGGCGTAACGGAAAAAGAGCGCGGCGTCCGGCGCGAAGACGAACTACTGTTTCAGTTTCCCGGATAACAACAACGCGCGGGCACTGGAAGCGACGTCACTGAAGCTTAATATACGCTCCACTGCTGGGTATGCTTACAAACGAGGTGGTCCACTGTGACCGAAGAAGAAGGCGAAAATGCCGCCCGTACGGGGGCTCCTGCCGAGAAGAAAAAACAGAAGAAGTACACGGATATCGAGGATCTCCCTGGCATCGGGGACGGAACCGCCAACAAGCTCCGCGAGGCGGGTTACGACTCGATTGAAACCATTGCTTACGCGATGCCCGCCGAACTCAAGGAAATCGGGGGAATCGGGGACGGCACGGCCGTGAAAGTAATCAACCTCTGCCGGCAATCCATGGAAATGGGTTTCGAAACCGGTATGGATGTGATGAAACGCCGCGAGAAAGTCAAACGCGTCACCACGAGCTCGAAGGAACTCGACGCGCTGCTGGGCGGCGGCATTGAAACCCAGTCCATAACCGAGTGCTACGGCAAGTTCGGCTCCTCGAAAACCCAGATAGGGTTCCAATTGTGCGTGAACGCCCAACGCCCCGAGTCGGAGGGCGGTTTGAACGGGAAAGTATTGTTCATCGACTCCGAGGGCACCTTTCGTCCCGAACGCATAACGCAGATAGCCGAGGCGCACGGCATGGACCCAAGCGTAGTGCTCTCGAACATCCAAGTCGCGCGGGCAACGAACAGCGACCACCAGATGCTCCTCGCCGAAAAAGCCGAGGAGTTAATCAAACAAGGCGAAATCAGGCTGGTCATCGTGGACTCGCTCACCGCGAACTTCCGGAGCGACTACATCGGGCGCGGCACGCTCGCCGAACGCCAACAAAAGTTGAACAAACACATGCACGTGCTCTTGCGTTACGCGGACCGCTACAACGTCGCCGTGTACGTGACGAACCAAGTGATGGACCGCCCCGACATATTATTCGGGGACCCGACCATGCCGATTGGCGGACACGTCCTGGCGCACATCTCAACCTACCGCGTGTACGTGCGCCGCAGCAAGGAGGACAAACGCATAGCGAAACTCGTGGACTCCCCGAACCTGCCGGACTCGGAGTGCGTGTTCCGCGTCACACCAGAAGGAATACGCGATTAGGAGGCGAAAAGAAAAAATGGATTTAGAGGAATTCCTCGAGAAAGCCGAGGCAGACGAGGAGCCGAAGGGAGAGCGGCCGGACTTGCGTTTGGTGCAGCCGCAGCGCCAGAAGGACGGCTCCGAGAAGCTCGTGGATGTGGGCGCGATGTGGAAGAACGTCTCGAAACAGGGGCGCGAGTTCTACACTGTGAAAATCGGGAACCTGCGTCTCCTCGCTTTCCCGAACACGAACAAATAGAATATGCTCAACCCGCGATTAAGCGGGTAAAAAACTCGGGTGGGTAGAAAAAGCGTTGCAAGCGGGGGGCTCCGCGCCCCCCGCCCAAACAACGCCGCACCCGACGGTTTATTTTAATAGAATGCCCTTGAAATCAGTTTAATGGAACGCCCAATCAACGCACTGAAGCGGTTCAACCTTCCCCCGGGCGTTAACCGAGTCATAACCGAGAAAATCCTGCCTGCAATATCCAAAGACTACCGGTGGCACTTCTTGAAATTCGGTTTGCCAAATACGCTAAAACACGAACCAACACTCGAAACTTGGGCGGCAATCGAAGAAATACTGCCAACAATACCCGAAGAACACCGTTGGCGTTTCTTTGTAAGCAGCTTGCCAGAGACACTCAAACACAAACCAACGCCAGAAAAACTAAAACAAACCTGGGCGACAATCGCAGAAATACTGCCAACAATACCCGAAGAACACCTCCCGTCCTTCTTTAACCGCTTACCAAAGGTAATTCTACGAAATCCAGCACAAGATGAACTCGAGCAAATGGTTGCAAACGCGAAAGATTACTTGGAAGGGCATCCCGGCGACTATTTTTTCGGGAAAGTGGTTGCGGAAAACTTTGGCAGGATCGCACCCCCCGAAGGGAAGTTTAACCGGCTGTCCTTTGAAAAAACAGGTATGCTAATTCCGTTAGGAGGGCGCGACAAAGGCGGCATAATTCGAATAATACGCCCAAACGCGTTTGAAGCGTGGAAAAAGGCATACGAAGATAGTAAACTTCGAAGGCACGTGGAACCAATCCTGGAAAAAAACGGCAAACTCCGCGCGTACGTCCGTCCCGACGGGACGTACCGCGTTTACACGCGTTACGCAGGAACGCGGGTACCAGATTACTTAATTCAGAATCCCGGCAAAAAAAGCCAGGTAGAAACACAACAACAAAAAATTAGGTTGGCACTTTACCGACTCGGAATAGATTACGGCCCACACCAAACCCGCCACGATCACGATGGCAATTTTACCGTGGAAACCGTGAACGGAAAACCAGTAGTCAAGCTAATCGACTTCGACCTAGCCACCGTGCGAACATGATAATCGGACTCGCACCAATGGCGGGTTACACGGATTACGCGTTCCGCCTGCTTTGCAGGGAGTGCGGCGCGCAACTCGCGTACACCGAGATGGCTTCAGCCGAAGCCCTCGTGCGCGGGAATCAAAAGACCCCGAAACTTTTGAAAACAAGCAAACGCGACTCTCCGCTCGCCGTGCAATTGTTCGGTGCGGAAGCACGCGCGTTGTGCGAAGCCGCTGGAATCGTGGAGAAGAAAACGGATTGGATTGACTTCAACCTCGGCTGTCCCGCGCCCGACTTAACCAAGAACGGGTGCGGCGCCGCTTTGCTCCGCGACAAGAAGAAGGCAGCGGCACTCGTGAACGCGTTGGCTTCGACAACCAAGAAGCCGGTGAGCGTGAAGATCCGCTTGGGTTGGGACTCGAACGAGTGCACGGCGTTGTGCAAGGCGTTTGACAAGGCGGGAGCGGAACGCATTGCGATCCACGGGCGCACCGCAGGACAGGGTTACTCTGGGGAAGCAAATTGGAAACCGATTTACGCAGCCAAGAAAGCGGTTTCCTGCGAAGTATTCGGGAACGGCGACATCAAGAGCAAAGCGCAAGCTTTGCAAACCGGTAAGGGTTTGGATGGGGTGTTGATTGGGCGCGCCGCATTAGGTAACCCGGGTGTTTTCGGGAAGGAGATGGACAAGCGCGCCGCGTTCGCGAAGTGGCTTGCTTACGCGGGGGAACCGCCGCTCGCGCAGGTCACGCGCCAGGCAATGGTTTTCGCCTCAGGACTCCCGCACGCAAAAGACGTCAAGCGCGCGGTGAGCGCCGCACGGACAGTTGATGCCGTGAAAAAGTGTTTTCAATAAGGCACGGGCTTGCGTTTCTCGAAGTAAACGGTTTGGAACCCTTCTTTTTTTGCGGTGTCGCGCGCTTCGAGGCACTTGAACCCCACGTGCTCGGCGTGGTGCGCGTCTGAACCGATTGTAACCGTGCGAACGCCTTCCTCGAATAGTATTTTGCGGAGTTCCTTGGATGGGTGAAAGTCTATCGCAGCATGTTGAAACCTCGCGGTGTTGAACTCGAAGGCTAACCCTTTTGTTTTCATGACGCGGGCAAGCGAACGCACGGCTTCCCGACAATCAACATTCGCCACGGACTCCGGGGACCTGCGCTTGAAAACATCGAGGTGCGCGAGGCAATCGAACAAGCCGGAACGCGTTGCCTTTTCGAGTTTCGCGAAGTAAGCCGCGACTAATTCGTCAGGGGTGTAGTGCTCGAGGGCGTGCGGAAACAGGTTTAATTGCATGGCAAAGTTCCCATCGAGGAAGTGCGCACTCCCCAGCACGAAGTCAAAACCCGTGCCATCCAACAAATCCTTGAGTTCGCCTTCCGTGCCCTCGTCGTAATCCGCCTCGATGCCGAAACCAATGCCCAGTTCCGGGTACTCGCCGCGTTTTTTCTCGATTAATTCCTTGAACGCGAGCAAGTCGTCAACCGAACGGTTGTACGTCCAACCGCGAATCTGTTCGGTGAATGGATAGTATTTCTTGTCGGACAAGTGGTTCGTGATGCAAATGCGGTTCAACCCCGCTGCAGTTGCGGCGCGGCACGCCTCATCCAAACCGAGTTTAGAGTCCGGAGAAAGCGGTGTGGTGTGCAAGTGGTCGTCGCAAAGCATTAACGGATTTGGCTCGCGGGACAATAAAAAAGGTTAGTAGGGGGCTTGGGGCGAACCGGCTTTGTTTGGAGAAGTCGAAAGGGAGAGTGACTTGACCTTTCCGGTTATACCCCGTTTGCCCCCGTACTCGTGATGTGACTCAGTGCCCGATTATCACCGTGCGTTGGCTTCCGACGCAACGATGCGCGGTCGCCTGGTATCTGCGGTAGAAGAAAGTCGCGCCGAACGCGGTGCACGCCGCCACCAACGGCAGGGTTTGGGTGAACACCAGGTAGAGCGTCAAAACCGTGCAAACCGTGAGGTAGAGGCGGTAACGCACGTACTGCTTCCAGGTGTCGAAGTGCTTCATGAAGTAGTTGTACCGCGAGTCCATTGACAACAACGGCGCCTTGTTCTCCGCTAGCACTGCGGTGGTTCCGATGTCCAACGGGGCGTTCAAACCCCCCCTCAAGTTACCCATTTTACCATCAATCCCCCTTTCAAGTCGTTGCAATCAAGGCCTTCCCCTTGAACCAGCCGAGCGTCCAAGCGTGCTGCATCAGGTACTGCGAACGCATGTAACCCGTCAGGAACGCGAAAACAGCCGCCACGTAAGCGTGAATGTAGAGGTAAGAAACAACGGTGAGCGCGAAGAATATAGTGCCCCAGAAGTAAGCGCGGTAGGAGACGCCCAAGCCGCCGGTGCGCCAGGAGTCGTCCAGCGTGTTCATCAGGAACTTGGAACGCGTGGTCACGTCCATGACGTGCGCGGGCTTCCCCTGCCCGTCCTTGCCCTTTTCCCCCATGGTGCCAACCGACGCCATGGGCACGAAAACATAGGGTTTGGGCTTCTGGTTGTCCTTCCACAAACCCATCTTTCCGCCCTTTTGCTTGGGTATTGCTTGCGCTAGCCGCGTCTTCATGAAGCCCTCGTACTCGTGAACGCTCAAAGTCGTCATATCCAACCCGCCAAGTGCGCGGAGTAAACCACGCTGAAAACCACTATCAAGTTGATTACCGGGTCTGGCAGGTAGAACGACGTCCGGAACATCGCGGTGTCGAAGTCGATCTTCTTGTCCTTGATGTTGATTACGCCGGCGTCCTCGAGGAGGTTCATGAACTCTACCACTATCCCCGGCTGCTTCAATGCCACCTTTTTCTCTGCCATAAACCTTCACCTCCCTTAATCCGCTGTAATGATTGTCCTGTATTTCCCGAACTTCTCGTTGATGAACTCGCAAATCCACGCGACATCGTAAGCGCGCGCGGACAAGGCGAACATCAAAAGCGCCCCGGGCGCGAAATAATTGATCGTGAGCAAACCGAGCGCGAAGTAAGCGACTGACTTCGCCTTGCTCTTCACCCCGAGCGTCCAGAAGTCCACGTATTCGGTCATGTAGTCGAAACGCGAGGACTGGCGCAACGTTGGAGGAGTGCCGGGCTTGATTTCCACGGGAAGCATGCTGGTGCCCACGTTGTCGTAGGTGTAGTCCTGGAGCGATTTAATCGCCGCGTTCGGTGCAAGCATGTCCTTAACCATGGTTCAGCGCCTCAGGTGGCCTCCAAGATGGGCCTCTTCTTCATCAGGTTCTCGAAGTAGAACGTAACCGACACGTAACCGCCGTAAAACCAGCCCGCCGCCGCGCCCGCGGCAACCGCGAAAAGCCAGTTAACACTAAGTAATAGCAAAGCCGCGATGCCGAAGGCGATTCCAAGGGCATAGCCGATCTTCTGGCTGCGCCAGCTCTTCACCGCATCCTTCAGGAACTTCTCACGCGTCTGCACCTTGAGAACCGGCTTGCCCTCTGTAGAGACGGGCATGAACATGGGTGAGTACTCGAACTCCTGCTGCTTGGCGGGCGTGAAGCCGAAGCTAGCCTTGTTACCGTGAACGAACTCAGTCAATTCCCCAAGATTGGTTTGCCTAATCGACATCTTTCCACTCTCCCTCACATACACTCGCAACCATAATATATAAACTTGTCGGTAGTAACAAATCTGGGTGGTTGGCGTTGAAAGTTCGCCCATCGCGCCCCTACTCTTCGTCAATCGCCGAAGTCGGGGGGTAAGCTTTAAAAGGCTGGTTCGGGTAGGGTGTTGGACGAGAACGGCTCCCACCCGCCGTTGATTGAGGTTTGTAAGCGCTGGAAATAAGGCGTAAGCAACCCTTTTTTAACGTGGAAAGGGCTAAGTATTGTCAAACAACCGATAGGTCTTTGTTTGCCCGGATGGGGCAACAACCAGAAGTAACCACGAGGTGGTTTGGTGAAAAGTATAAACGTGAAGAAAATCGCGGCTGTTGCTGCGGGCGCGGCCATGATGGGCGCTGCCTTTGCAGGAGCAGTAGCGGTAGATGACGCAGGCCTCGCCGGCTATAAGTTCTTTTCCGGCAGCGAGCCCAACGTCAAGATAGTCGTCGGCTCCAAGGCTGGACCGGCGGACGGCGTATCGGCAGCGAACATCGCCGCCATGATAGGCAACCTTGCGTACGAAGCCAAGGATGTTTACGTGGTAGGCGCTGACGGGCTGTCGTGCGGTGGAGCCATGACCGGCGGCGAATGCGTTGCCGATGTCTCGACTCCTGGCGTGAACACGGCTACCGCGTACCTCATGAAGACGTACGTGGAAGACCGTTTGGACGTAACTGCGGACACGAACCGCAGCTTGACCGGGCCGTTCTATGGTCCCGCGACCAAGAACAACGCCAAGCTCGCCACGCAGGACCACACGAACGTGTTGTCCATGCCGAACGATGGAGCCATAACGAACTCCAAGAACCTGGACGTCAAGCAGGAACAGAAGGTCTACATGGGTGCGTACACCTACTACGACACGACCGACAAGGTTGTGAAGTCCAAGGAGACGCGCGTATTGTACGAGACGACTTTCTCGAACCCCCTGCCCGCGTGCTGGGCTACCACCAAGACTTACGCACTCTGCACGACGAACTCGGAGAAGCTCGACCGCACGCACACCAAGATAAACTTCTTGGGTGACCAGTGGGTAGTCATGAGCTTCACCCTTTCGACGGGCAAGTTCACGAGCGTAAAGCTCGGCAAGGAAACGGCGTACAAGCCCTTCATGAGCATCGGTGACGAAGTCACGGCACCGAACGGAGTGAAGGCGAAGTTGACCGACATCACGTCGTTCGCCTTCGGTACGCTCAACCAACCCAAGGTAACCTTCGATGTCTTCGATGAGAACGACCAGAACATTGGTACGGCCATCTTGCAGCCTGGGGAAACCTACAACGACAACGGCATCTACGTCTATCTGTACGACGCAACGACCGGTGTCGCGGGCACGAGCTACGCTGAAGTCAGCATGTTCTCGGATGTCATCGACTTGACGCACGGCTCCTCGATTTCGGGCCACGGCAACTGGAAGGCATACCTGAACGGCGAAGCGAACACTGCATACACCTACGGCACGTCGGAAGCATTGCAGAGCATAACGCTCTACGATGACATCTCCACGAACACGCTCGCGGCTGGGGAGTCCATAAACCTCATCACGAACGCGGCTGGCTACAAGTTCAACTTCTTGGGCTTGGAAGCTGTGGAGTACGACACCTTGAACTTCGTAGTCGAGAAGCCCGGCCAGGTAACCCTTGGTCCGAGCCAGTACTTGACCACGAACTTCATCAAGGTCACCTCCGCCCGGTCGAACGCATTCCAGTTCGAGAGCACGGCTGTCAGCGACTCGTACATCTACGTTGTCGCAGGATTGACTGCACCGACCGCTCACTCGAGCACGAACGCGACGTACGGTTCGTTCCTTGAATGGACTCAGGGCCAAGTGTTTACTAACACTTGGAACGGCGTGCCGTTCACGGGCAGCAAGTACGACCCCGCGATCGCCATCGTCTGTAACGCAACCACTGCGGCGCCCGTAACCTACACCATTACATACACGAACGGTGCAGGCACGACGGGTCAGACGGCTTCTGTAGTGATGCCTGCGAGCGCTACCACCATATACGCCACCCTGTTAAACGGTGTGCGGAACATTACGGGAGTAGTTAACGCATCCACCGCTGGAAACCGCAGCTGCACCTTGACATCCGGGTACATCCCTGGAGGCACTGTGTTCTATTACAAGAACGCGGACTCCACGAACCCGTACCACGTCGGCAACTCCATCGTTGGCGCAAACAAGAGCCAGGGTGACGTTGCAGACTACTGGTATAAGACCACGGAGAAGGCAACGCTGTACTTCAAGGACTACAACGACACGTCGGATGCGTTCTGGCTGGCAATCCCCGAGTTGACTGAAGACAACGCGGGCTTGACGGCGACGGTAGGCGCGAACCGCTTCTGGGCACTCTTGTTCGACAAGAACGCTGCCCGCTTGCAGTTCGTGAATGCACTCGCTGCCACGACGATCGACAAGATCGGCTACCAGACCACGGCGCCAGGCGGTGTTGTAGACACCACGTCCATGAGCAACGAAGCCAAGTTCACCTCGTACCGCGGCAGCACGCTCGCCGGTATCAGCGCGACTTCGGCATCGTTGAACTATGCGACGAGCATTGCCCACGGGCAGTACACCCTGACTTCGGGTGCGGCTGAAGGCGACGGAATGACCAGCAGCGTCACCGCCGGCGTTGGAGACTTCCTCCTTGACCAGGACGGTTACACCGTCGAGGTCACGGATGTGACTGGCTCTGGCGGCTCCGGAGACGTTGCGGGCATCGAGAGCCTTGCGCCGTCCCAGGACACTGCGTACGATCTGACGCCGTTGGACACGAGCTCGACCCCGTTGGTGGTCTTGGATACGAACCCGCTCGCATCGTCGAGCGCCCAAGTCATCTCCATCGGTGGACAACTCGTGAACACGGTCAGCGCGCAAGCGTTGACTGGCGTCACCATCGACTCGACGACCCAACCCATGGTTAAGGTCATCGGCTCGAAGGTCGTCGTCGCGGGCTGGACTGCTGCGGACACGACTGCCGCCGCGAACTCCCTCATCAGCTGGCTGGCTGAGAACAGGGACGCCATACAACGCTGAGAAGCGTTTTCCCCTTTAGGGGGGGCATTTGCCCCCCCGCTTCTATTTTTTGTATCCGAACGCATCCAGCGCGAGCCAAGAAAAACCTTAAAAACCAATGATTACTCAATGATTATTGGGTGAACATTAAATGGTGAATGTTGTTTTGGGTGCGCCGTACGAACGCATCATAGCCAAGGCAATCAAGGAAGGCTACGCGGGCAACCAAACCGAGGTAATCCGCCAAGCGCTGCGGGTTTACGACGGCAAACTCGAAGAAGAGTGCCTCGTATCCAAGGCCGTGGAAGAGGAAATGCGCGGCATCCGCTCGGGCAAAACCAAAACCCACCCGGCTGGAGAGGTTTACGCACGGGCCGGCTTGAAATAAGAGTACAAAAGCTTTTTTTAACGTGGCGCGAGCCCTTTAAACCCCGAACAGCTACAAGAAAGCTAATGATTTGCCTGGGCGAATTGGAGTTCATCGTCGCGCTCGTAATGGGTGCAGTAATGTGGGAGTTCGCCGAATGGTACCTGTTCACGAAACTCTAGCGCGCGCGGAATGCCTCGCACGCGGGCGCGTGCAAGGCGTCGGGTACCGGGCGCGCGTGCGCGAAGCCTGCCTCGCACTCGGGTTGGCCGGTTATGCAAAAAACCAGGAGGACGGCTCGGTGTTTGTTGTTGCCGAGGGGACGCGCGAGGCGCTCGAGGAATTTCTTCGCAGGATACGCGCGCCGCGTTTTCTCTCGCGCGTGGATTCCCTAGACGTAAAATGGAGTGCAGCCGAAGGCGAGTTCACGGGTTTTAAAACAGGTTAAACACATTGTTAATTGTTCAACGGACGTGACGCAAACGATGAATAAAAAATTGATTGATAATTATTTGAAATTCTGCGAGTACCGTCAAAATGCAGTCGATTCAAACGAAATAAACCTCGCAAACGAAACTTGGTTTTATCCGACGACCTTGCTTCCGTTGATAAACTTGATAAGCGAAAATAAAAGCGGATTGGAGTATGCGCCGCCAACAAACATCGCGGTTGCCAGATACTTAAAAACAATCATGTCTGGTGCAGTAGCGTATGATTCCGCGGACACTTTTTGTCCGATTGTGCAAATGCCGCCTGAAAAAGAAAAAACGGTTTCCGCAATGCAGCACCTTTACAAACTAGGGGATAACGGCGCAAAATTTGGTGGAGAAGCGGCATTCAAATACATACTCAACGAGTTAGTGGATAACATTTACGAACACTCAAAATTCACGGAAGCGTTTGTAATGGCGCAAACATATCCCAAAATAAAATTCATCGAAATCTGTTTTTTTGACAATGGAATCACCATTCCCGGTTCATTCAATAAAACGGGAAAACGAGTTGATGATACGACGGCAATAGCCGAAGCGATTAACGGAGAGTCAACCAAGCCGGGAACTGAAAGAGGATATGGCTTGGGCAGTTCTATACAACTGGCAACCAAAGGGCTTAACGGACAGGTTTTGATAGTTTCAGCTGGCGCCGCCATACAGTTCAATGAGTGCCAAACGCCAACGGTTTTCGATCTAACCGAGCAAAAAAGGTTGAATGGAACGCTCGTAAGCGTAAAAATTCCGTTTACTGACGAACAAGTGGACATTTACCCGTATGTGGAAGGACGACCAAGCAAGGTATTAAAATAATGGCAAAACATAATCAAATAGATATGAAAGAAATCAGCATAACCCGTGTTGTTTCAATAGATTTGGCTTTGAGGAATACCGCCAACGCGTTCTTTAACGAGCTGGAGCGGTATAAAGAAAAAAACATAACCGTGAACTTCAAAGGAGTTAAATCAATTAGCCGCTCATTCGCGCACCAATACCTTGAAAACAAGAAGAACAGCGAAAAGATAATCAGTGAAACAAACATACCGGATAACGTAGAAAAAATGTTTCAAGTAGTAGAAAATCCGACGCGAAAGTATCAGTTAGTTGATTTGCAAACGGTTTGCATTCAAACCCTCTAAATCAGTTATAGCTATTTCAGTTATAGCTATTTTAGCGTTTCAGTCGCCCGAGGCCTTCTCTTCCTTGTTGAAGGCCTCCATGTCCCGGCGCGTGAGCTCGCGGATGAAGTCCTGCACGCTAGGGAACTTACGCTTCTTCTCAGCGTACGCCTTGATATCCCAGTCAACAGGGAAAGTCACTAAAAACGATTCGGAATCTCCAGCCAAAGTGTTTCGTCACCCAAAAAGCACACCAATCAATATTCGAGCATATTTAAACATATGCTTTCATACCGAAAAAGCGGAACAACCCCACTTCGCCTATTTTCCGCGTGTTTACCATCGTTTAACATATTTTCACGGGGAAAGCTTTAAAAAGGGGGGGTGCGTTCGTTTTTTGTTCTAGTTAAAAAGAGGCGATGAAAAGTTGGAAGACATTGTCAAGGATGCGATGAGCCGCTCGCCGACTGTAGCCGTGCAAGGCGACTTTGAAGAAATAAAAATCAAAGTCATCGGCGTGGGCGGCGGCGGGAACAACACCGTGAACCGCTTGAAGCGCCTCGACGTGAAGGGCGCGGACTTGATTGCGGTGAACACCGACCGCCAGCACTTGAACATGCTGGATGAGGGAGTCAAGAAGATACTCATAGGCAAGAGCATCACGAAGGGGCTCGGCGCGGGCGGCTACCCTGAAGTGGGCATGAAGTGCGCGGAAGTCGACCGCGGCTCGCTCGAACAAGAGCTCGCGGGCACCCACCTCGTATTCCTGTGCGCGGGAATGGGCGGCGGCACCGGCACTGGTGCAGCTCCGGTAATCGCGGAAATCGCGAAGGAGCAGGGCGCCATCGTCGTGGCAATGGTTACCTATCCGTTCGCACTCGAACGCGCGCGCGTGAACAAGGCGGACGAGGGCATCCAGCGCCTCCGCGAAGTCGCGGACTCCGTAATCATCCTGGACAACAACCGCCTCGTGCAAATCGTTCCGAACCTCCCGATGAACCAGGCGTTCCTCGTGGCGGACGAAATCCTCGCGAAGGCAATCGGCGGACTCGTGTTCACGATAACCCAGCCGTCGCTCGTGAACATCGATTTCGCGGACGTGCGCGCCATCATGGGCCACGGCGACGTGGGCATGATTGCGGTCGGCAGCGGCAAGGGTCCCGCGAAAGTCGAAGACGCGGTCGAGAGCGTTCTCAAGAACCGCCTGCTCGACGTTGACTTCGCTGGAGCCAAGGGCGCGATAATCCACATCGCGGGCGGAGCCGACTTGACGCTGGGCGACGCGATTCGCGCGGGCGAAATGGTCACCGAACAGATGGATGCGAACGCGAGCGTGAAATGGGGTGCGCGCCTCATACCCGCTTACGACGGACGCATCGAGATCACGGCCATAGTTACGGGCGTGACTTCCTCGCACATCGTGGGCAAGACCACCCCCAAGAAGGACCAGGTCCGCAAGCCCGGCTACGACATCGAAGTGCTCGGCTGAGAAATCCCTTTAACTGTCCCGCGCTTTTTTTGTTTTGCGCGGGCAAAAACCCAACCCGTTCATCGGAGCGCTGAGAAAAGCGACCAAAAAAGCGCTTCCGACAGGAAAAAAGAGTAGACCCACCAGAGGAGGAGTAAAAAATGCGCGGAATCCTAGATGCTGCCCTGGACAAGGGCGCGGCCCCAGAGAAAAAGGAATTCACGCCCGCGAGCGTGAAGATAGCCGTGATAGGCGTAGGCGGCGGCGGCACGAACACAATAAACCGCCTCTCGAAGATGGGTATAACCAGCGCGGAAACCATCGCCATCAACACGGACCAGAACCACTTGAAGCTAATCGAAGCGGACAAGCGCATTCTAATCGGGGGCAGCATGACGCGCGGCCTCGGCGCGGGCGGATTCCCGGAAGTGGGCATGAAGTGCGCGGAAGCCGGACGCGAACGCATCCGTGAACTCCTCGCTGGAACCGAACTCGTTTTCATAACCGCGGGAATGGGCGGAGGCACCGGAACGGGTGCGGCGCCGGTAATCGCGAGGATAGCGAAGGAGCAGGGCGCCATCGTGGTAGCCATGGTCACCTATCCGTTCGCACTCGAACGCGCCCGCCTGGACAAGGCGAACTGGGGGCTTGAACAGCTCCGCGACGCGTGCGACACCGTAGTGATAATCGACAACAACCGCCTCGTGTCCTACGTGCCCAACCTGCCCATGAACCAGGCGTTCGCAGTCGCGGACACCCTCGTGGCGCGCAGCGTGAAGGGAATCGCGGACACCGTAACGCTCCCGTCCCTCATGAACATCGACTTCGCGGACCTCCGCATGATAATGGGGAACGCCGGCGTAGCGATGATAAGCATCGGGGAAGGCAAGGGAATGAACAAGGTGGAAGACGCGGTGAAGAGCACGCTCGAACACCCGCTCCTCGACGTGGAATACGCGGGAAGCAAGGGCGCGCTCGTGTTGATTCACGGCGGACCCCAGCTCACCCTCGGTGAAGCCATCAAGATAGGCGAGGGAATCACGGAGTCGTTCGACAACAACGCCTACGTGAAATGGGGCGCGCGCATCGAGCCCGAACTCGGCGACAAGGTCGTGGTAACGAGCATCGTCACGGGTGTGACGAGCCCGCACCTCCTCGCGTGCGAGGAACGCAAGCGCGACGCGATAAACGAGTGCGTCCACCTGAAGAGCATTGAATTCTGAGCCCCGTTTTTTTTAGATTTTCTTTTTTTAATTTTTTAGGAACCGCAGCGCGAGCTTGGGGCTAAAACAAGAACGAAAACAATGGCGGCTCCTTCGTCGCCGCCAACACTCCCAAAACATTAAGCAAGCGTTCGTATTGGCGGCTCCGTAGCTACTTCGGTCTTCATGTTCTTTCGAATCCGACTGGGACAGTGTCATCACAGCCGCCGCTATTATTAACGCCGGGAACGGTTTTAACCCTGCTTTTTGCGGCTGCGGAACCACGCGAGTGTCGCGGTGGGAATCCAATCGAAACCAGGGAGCAGCTCTTCCGCGAACCCGCCCACGCCCGCGAGCTCGTCGCGGTAGAGCATCCAAATCGCCACGCCACTCAAAGGCGCCCACACCAAATCCGTGGGCTCGGTTGCGGTGAAAAGGCTAGCCATGCCCACTGCATCAATGCCCAGCGACAAAGCGAGTTTCGTCCAGTTGTTCATGTTTTCATTCGTGCCCGAACCAATACTCACCCGGGGAATCCAGGCGGCAGTAACCCACGCGCTCGAACTGCACTACCTCCCCGATTTTAAGCGCGGAACACGACGGCTCGACGAGCCCCGAGGCAATTGTTCCATCCGGCTTGAGTATGCGCACCGGGGTGCCGTGCGAAACCCACTGGAGCTTGGGCATGCTCTGCACGATTTCGTTCCCGGCGCTCTCGCAGTTCTCGGAGAGCACCACGTTAGCCAAGTCCTTGAGGCGCACGGTTTTCCCGTGGAACGCGTCGAAATCCCTCCTTGAAACGAACACCTCGCTCGCCACTGCAACGGAGCGCTTGCCGAGCGCGCCCGAGGGGTGGTTGGAGAGTTCCACGGATGCGGGGGCGTCGAACGCGAGCTTCACGCAGACGGGGTCCTCCACGAAGAAACGGCGTTGCGTCGAAGCGTCGATTAAGTCCTTGTTCGCGTGGTAGAGCTTGTTCCAATCGAGTTGCGAGTCCACGCGCTTGACGCCCAGGGAGAGCATGTAATTGCGTATTGCTTGCGGTTGGATGCCGCGGCGGCGGAGCGCCGCGAGCGTGGGGAGGCGGACGTCGTCCCAGCCCGAGTATTCCCCGGAGCGTATGCCTTCGAGTATCTCGGACTTGTGGCTCAACAACCCCGGCACCTTGACGAGCCCGTATTCGAGGAACGTCGGCTGAGGCCAATTCAGGTAATCGTAGACGAACGCCTGTTTCACCGCGTTCAGCTCGTGTTCCTTTCCGCGGATTACGAGGTTGATGCCGAACAGGTGGTCGTCAATGGGACAAGCGAAGTTGTAGAGGGGCCAGACGCGCGCGCCGGGCTTGCGGGGGTGTTCGCCGGTGACGATTCGGAAGGCGGGCCAGTCGCGTATGCTCGCGTTCTCGTGCGCGTAATCCGTCTTCACGCGCATCACTGCGCCGCCTTCGGGGTAGCCGTCGAACATCCTCTCCCAACGGGCGAGTTGCTCCGCCGGGGGACGAGCGCGGCAAGGGCACGCTTTGCCTTGCTCCTTGAGGGAATGCATTTCCTCGATCGGGCAATCGCATACGAACGCGTTGCCTTCCTCGAGGAGGCGGCGGGCGTACTCGTAATACGTTTCGAGGCGGTCGCTTTGCACCACGATTTCCGCAATGTTGCACCCGAGCCACTTGATGTCGCGGGGGATGCGCTCGTACGCTTCGGGGAGCGGCTTCTTCGTCTTGGGGTCGGTGTCCTCCAACCGAACGAAGAATTTGCCGTTCGTGGTGCGGGCGTACTCGTCGTTCAAGACGATGGCGCGCGCGTGCCCGATGTGGAGCATCCCGCTCGGGTTCGGGGCAATCCGGGTTATTGCGGGCGAGATGGGTGACGGGGGGAGGCCTTCGCGTTGGGTTTTCTTCTCGAAGACAAAGCCCTCCAACTCGCGGGCGACTTCCGCGGCGGGCAACGCGTTGACTGCATTGACAACAGCGTCGACTAGGGCGCTGGTTTTCTTGTAGTCGGCTTTGGCGTCCGGGTGTTCGCCGAGGACCTTGCCGATGACGAAGCGCGCGTCCGCTTTCCCGTAGTCGGCTGCGTTCTTGAGGGCGTGCTTGCGGCAGCTCTCTTCGATGTCCATATTCTTGCTTTTCGCTTCGGGCGTTAAAAAAACCTCGTTCCAGTGCGGTTCAAGCGTTTTGTTCGGCGTACTCTTTCTCGCGGCGGTAGAACCAGTAACCCACCGCGGCGGTGAGCAGGAGGGCGATGAGGAGCCAGGGGAGTTCGCTCGCGAAAGGCAACGGAACCGTAACCAAACGTTCACCCAAACCGAACGAGAGGACGCCGCGCTCTTCTTCGCCAACCGCCGCACCCGCTGCCTGAGCGGAAGGCGAAGCGCTGGGCGGGAGCTCGAGCGGGTTGGACACCGACGCAAAAGGAGAGGCTTGAACAGAAGCGTCCGGATTTTCCACGCTCTGGTCCCCGTCGTCCTCTTGGGGTGCGCCATCCGTTTCCCCGTCTGCCGCCTCGCCCGCCGGACTCGCGGAGGGTTCAATTGACGGGCTCGCCGAAGGCGTCGCCTGCACTGAAACTGAAGGTTGGGCGCTCGGGAGCGAGTCGGGATCGCACGCGTCCCCCACACCGTCCCCGTCCGAATCGAGTTGGTCCGGGTTGTAAACGCCGGGACAGTTGTCCAAGTCGCACACCCCGTCAAGGTTCGCATCCAGGCACGCGGCGTGCGCGAACGCGGCGAGCAACGCAAACAACAGTAGGCGCTTCATGAAGAAGCCTAAAGGAAACCGAGTTTTTAAGCAACGCGTTAAAACGTTTTTATACTCGCGAAGCCTGCGTTTAAGCAAGGGCTTTCAACCGGCCCGCGCGTAGAGAGAAAATGGACTTACTCAAGATAATCGCGAAACCGACTTGGCGCGAGTTCCTCGTTGACCTCGTGGCACGCGAGGAAATGGACCCCTGGGACATCGACCTCGTGCAAGTCGCGGACAAATACCTCGCGAGCGTGCGCAACCTGCAGGCGATGGACTTGCGTTTGCCCGCGAACGTCATACTCGCCTCCGCGTTGTTGCTGCGCTTCAAGGCGGAAGCGTTGAAACTCGACTGGAGCAATCTGGACGAACCGACCGAGGGAGAAGAGACGCGGGCGCTCCTCCAGGAAGAGCTCCCCGAACTCGTGTTGAAGCCGAACCGCCCGCGCCAACGCGGCGTGACGCTCGACGAACTGATAGGCGCGATGAACGAAGTCATGCGCCGCGGACGCCGGCTCCCGCGCCACAACGTGAAACCCGCAGTCCTCCAAGTCGAGTTACCCGAGAACACCATGGACGAACGCATGACCGAGGTGCTCGAGCGGGCGACGGGCTTGAAGGACGCGGAAGACGTGCTCTTGTTCTCCGCGCTCCTCCACGATTCCTCGATGGACGAGGTGGCGGCACACCTCCTCCCGATAATGCACTTGGTGCAAACCGAACGCATGCACGCCTGGCAGGACGACACGTTTGGCGAGATATTCCTGCGCGTGCTCCCCGGACAAAGCGAACAAAGCGCTTAAAAAAGGGGGGAAAGTAATGCCTAGCGAGGTGTTCGCTCCTTGAAGAAAGGTCAAGCATTCGAGACAATGATGTTAGTCATCAGCGTAATCGTAGCAATAGCAATACTAGGCATATTACTCGGTTTCCTGGGGAACGTATCCATAATCGGCGCCGAGGCAACCCAAGTGCTGCCCGGAATGGTTAAGGACGTTTACTCGCAGGGCACCATGAAAGTCGAAAAATCCATTGAGTTCAAGGACGGCGTAGTGCTCGAAGCCGACAAGTTGACGCAGGACTCGTTCTCGGATATTCTTATTTACGTTCAATGCTCGGAGTCCGCCGAGAAAGCCGAAATCTGCGGGGACAGCGACGAGAACTCGCTCCAGATAATCGGGGACGAAGGCGAAGGACAGGGAATCGCGGTGAACAAGAAGTACAGCGCCTCGGTGGCAGTGTGCGAGCACCCGGACAGCGATAAAACGGGGGCTTACCTCATCGTGCTCGGAATCAAGAACGAGATAACCGAGACCCGCGACGTCTGCCTGGGTTGAAAAGCGTTTTAAACCCGGACGGGCTGGACTAGTTCATGCGCGCTGGCACGGATTGGACGCCGATTTACCTTATGATAGTGGCGGCGATAGCGATAGTGCTCATCATCACCTTTGTCAAGCCCCTGCTCCAGCAGAGCGCCGCAGTAGCGAGCGATGAAACGCAAGCCGCGATTGACGTGGCGGGCGCGGGCTTGTTCCTCGTAGCCTTGAAGGGAAGGAAATGAAGCGCGGGCAAGTTGACGCGCCCATCGAGCTCTTCGTAGCCGTGATAGTCCTAACCGCGAGCATGAGCCTCGCGTTCTATTTGATGCAGCAGACCGACCAAGGAAAATGCGTCGCAACGTTGAAGACGGAAACCGAGAAGTTGCAGGCGGCGATGCTCGACATTGCGCTCGCCTCGCCCCCGACTTACCGCACGGTGTCGTTCGAGATGCCCCGGTGCGGGGACGTGAACGTTCAAGTGCTCCAATTCGTTTACTACTCGGAACCCCAGGACTGCCGCCTCTGTCCCGCACACTACGGGGGCTGCTGGCAAATAGTTCCGGTATCCGTTAACGCGCAAGGACAGTACGCTGTAGTCGTGGACGCGGTGTCGTGCGTACAAATGTCAGGGGACATCTGGCTCACCTCGACCGGATGCGAGGACTCGATCGACCTCGGGGAAGCGCCCTGTCCGCCCGGGACAATAGGGTGCACCGCCGAAACCACCGGGATACCCGAACGCGTGTGGAACGGCAACCCGCAGGACTCGCCTTCGCGTTGGCTCACCCTGGGCAAACAGGAGGGCTCGCGGGTTTACACCATCACGCTCACCAAAACCGCACCCATCCAGTCGGAGGGCGGGGAAGCCGGCGGCATACGCGTGTGCGTGAACCCTGCGAACCAAGCCTAAGCGTTTTTAAGACGCGGCATACTAATCGCTCGCGATGACTAAACACGGCTCCCGTGTCCAGATGGCGAAACGGATGCCGCACTCAAAAATGCTCCACGGGCAAATGGCAATGTGGATGCTCACGAAGTTCGCGATGGTGTTCTTCATCATGGCGCTCGCCGGGCTCTTGCTCAGTTTTTCGGAGCGCGAACGCGAGGGGTTGTGTAACACGCAGGCGTTGCGCGTCGCGAACGGCATCGGCGGCTCGATAGCCCAAGTCGTGAACTCGCCCCTCGAAGACGAGCGCAAGGTTTACCCACTCGAATCCGTGCTCTCCACCGGCAAGGAGGATTACGAACGCTACGAGATAACCGTAACCCATCGCGCGCCCGACGGGGAGCACTCGCTGCGCGTCGAAGTCACGGCGGTGCAGCAGGGTTGCAGCGCGGCTAAGAACGTGCCGTTCACTGGTTACGACGGACAAACCCCGGTCGGCTTCCGCGTCTACCTCCTCGGAGGCGCCGTAGTCGATCATGCGTTCACCTTAGAGCCCTCGAACCCCGATGCCCGGAGCAGGTATTTCGTGATGGTGAAATGCCAGTCCAAAGAGTATCCGTTCACTCGGCACTTGTTCCTCCAGGACTGCAAGAATGAGAACCCGACAGATTGCCTGCCGCTCAGCGAAGGGGAAATCGATGCTTGTTGCGGCTGGCCGGCGGGTGGCGCGGTGTGCCCCATGGCTAGCGCGGACGGGGGATTGGAGTGACTGGAAAGAAAGCATTCGTTGGACCGCTGGGCGACGACTTCCCCAGCATTTTCCCGATAGTCGCGGGCGTCCTACTGTTTTTAGGCACGGTGGCTTACGCCGCGGGCGTAGTCGACCAGAAGAACGCGTATTTCGAGATACGCCAAGCGAGCCTGGGGCTCGGCTACACCCTGACCCAACGGGGGAGCTTGACGCAGATGGAGTTCGACGCGTTGTGCGGCGAGCAGGCCACCGAGTTCGCGCGCTCGAAAGCCGTGAAGTTCAAGGCGACGCTGGTTTCGCGTTGCGATGGTTACGTTTACTCCGATGACGCGGAGTTCGGCGAATGGGGCGACGAGGGGTATGCGTCGTGCGATTCGCATGGAGACGAGGAAGAGGACTACGTTTTGAGTGAAGTTGCGGGCAAAAATCCGGTGGTGCTCGACTACCCGATGGCAGTGCCTTGCCCGGAAGCGGGTTCGAACCAGTACGGGCTCGGCTCGGTGGTGGTGATGGTGTGGCGTTGACCCGCGGGCAGGCCGCCATATTCGACGGGATAACCTTCCTGTTGCTCGCCTCGTTCAGCACCGGGCTCTTGTTCGTTGCGGTGAGCAATTACGGGGAACAGGAGGACGCGGTGATGCGTTCGGCGCACGTGTTGAATTACGTGCAGTCGTTCACCAAGGCGGTTTACTACGTTAACGTGAACACGCTCTCGGACGTTTGCAAGGACCCGACGGGAGGCACCTTGGCGGAGTGCAAGGGCGAAGGGGCGTACAGCGACTTGGGCGGCGTTGACGGATGCTCGTCGCTCACCGGTTACCTGGGGAGCGTGAGCGTGACGGACTTGCTCAAACGCGACCTCGCGGACCCCGAGAATATGATTCTCGACGACGCGTACGGGGGGATACCCGCGAAAGGCAAGCTGGCGTTGCGCTGTGCAGCCAAGGAGTTGTTGCGTCCGTTCGTGGTTTCGGGTTACAAGTATTACATCGAGGTAATCGACCCGTCCCAGAGCAATATTTATTCCAACGGCAACCCGGTGCGCACGCTGGGCGCGAAGATAACGAACTCGATGGACGACGCGATTCTCGGAACCGGCTTGGAGGACTCCGAAAGGGAACGGGTGAGTGGGTGCGAGGAAGCAGCGGAAGCGGGTTACAAGGTGCTCTCGGTTGCAACACCGTTCCGCGTCACGCCCGCAAAGGACGCGCAAGGCGAACCCCAAGACGAGAAGAGCCTCATCCTCCGCGTGTGCATCTGGCCCTCGAGCGAGAAATCAACTGTTAGCTAAAAAAAAGTCAACTTGCTTTCGGCTTCTTCTTCACGGTGACGCTCTCACCGCACTTGGGGCACGAGTACGAGAACGACTCCGCGCCGGGTTCAACACCCGTGGCGCAGTTAGCGCAGAAACCAGTGCCGCAATACGGACAGAATACGACGCGCGTGCCCTTGGCTCCGCACTTCGGGCAACCCATTCCCTTTTCGGTTTTCACGGCAACGAACTCGGAGTCCGCCTTCTTCTCCACCGCGGTGCCCCCGGCGATTCCCTGCAACTCGTCGAATAAACTCTTTCCTTCGCCGGGCGCGGGCTGCGCCGACGGCGTTGCGTCCCCGAACAAGTCCTTGAACGACAGTCCCGCGTCCGCGGCAGCAGCCTTGGGCGCGGCTTTGCCTGCCTTGGCTTCCGGCTTCGCTTGGGCAACCGGCGCCGCCACGCTCAAACTCGAGGCAATACCCGCGGACTTGCTTTCCTTCAACTGCGAGTAAACATCCTGCACGAGTAAATTGAATTCCTGGTTCTGTGCAGCCGCCGGATTCACTGCAGTAGTGCCGCGGTTCCTCCACGACGGCTTCGCCGGCTCTGCCGCGGCAGCGGGGAGCTTGCCCGCGTACGCCTTCTGCACCGCATCCACGAACGCCTGCATTTCGGGCGTATCAGCCGCAGCGGCGGGCGCGCGGTTCCGCATCCAACGCGGCTGCTGCTCTCCGGCTTTCGAGGGTGCTTTGGACGGCGTCTTGGAAGCGAATTGCTCGGCGAAGCACTCCGCCTCCTCTTCGGGGGTGAGCTCGTGGGGCTTGGGCGCGCCGGCGAGCGTTTTCTTTGGCGCTGCTGCGGGCTTGCCTTTTGCTTGCACCGCAGATTCAATCGGTTTGGGTTGCGCGGGCTTGCGCGTGAATAGCGAGCCGAGCGAGGCGAAGACGTTCGCGCCCTCGTAACGCCTGTGCGGCGCTTGGACTGGAGCGTGCGGCGCGCCCGAAATGTGTTTTGCCGAAGCAACCGGAACCGCAGAGGGAGCGCGCGACGAGGAAGTGGATGCAATCGGTTGCGCGCACACCGCTGCCACCGCAACAGTCGGCTGGGAGGCGAGCACGCGCGCCTTTATCTCGCGCATCTTCCGGATTTTCGCGGGTTCGCCGAAGAACGCCGCGGTGGGGAGCGCGATTAGGAGTTCGCCCGGGGCGAGGAGGTTCGCGAGAACCGCCTTGAACGCGGCGAGCAGGACTATGCACAACAGCAGGAGGAGCACGAAGTAGTGCCCGGCAAAAAGCCCTTTCGAGAACACCAGTTCGTCGAGCGCCACGGAAGCAACGAGTAGGGCGGCGCTGGCTGCGAGCGAGTAATAAAACTTGGTTCGCGTGGCGAGCACGCGCAAGTCCGGGTAGGATAGGCGGAGGACGAGGTAGCCGAGGGTGGAGCCGCCGGCAAGAACGAACAACGCGTAAAACAGTGTTGAGAACGCGTCCATCAAGGCATAACCGAATTGAGAACTCCGAACGCGTATTTAAACCTTGAATTGGGCGAGCTTCTCCTTGACCTTCTCGAGGCTCGCGCTCGTCACGAGCAGGGGGATGCCCTCGGCTTCCGCGATTTTGATTGCGAGCTTGTCCACCTTGTCCGCAGTCAAGCCGTGCAGGCAGACGAGGGCGGGCTTGATTGGCGCGATGCGCACGGCAACCATCGGGCTCCTCCCCATCGTGGTACCGGTGAAAAGGAGGGCGCGCTGGCTCGTGGAAGAGTAAATCTTGACGAACGACTCGTAAGGCATCTCGAGGATTATCTTCACCGAGTCGAGTATGGTGCAACCGTAAATCTGTTCGCTTTCGAGGCGCTTCTCCCCGGTGAGCACCTGCGCCCCGACCGCTTCCGCGAACTCGCGGCCCGTGATGCTCTTCACGAAGTCGATTGCATCGAAGAACTTCTGCTCGGGCTCCGCCTCACGGAGGCGTTTGACGAGTTCGCCGCCCTTCTGGACGTCGATGTCGAATAACGCGTTCACGAAGCGCTTGATTACCGCGATGCCCGGACTCTTGCGGCGGTTCCCCTCGTAGTCGCTCACCGTGGAGACGCTGATTTTCAAGTGCTCTGAGAGTTCGCCTTGGCTCACCCCGAAGACCTCGCGCCACTTGTGCATTGCCTCGCCGGGGTTCGAACTCATCGAGATTTCGCCCGCGATCTTCACCTTGAGTTGTTCGGTCATTTCAGTTCCTCGACTCCCAAATCAGGTTCTTCAACAGAAAACGCGAGGTAGTTCCCAAGTCGAAAGCGAAATAGTAAACCCTGAATTCTGTTTTTTCATTGTTTCCAGCAGACCAACCATTCCAAGCCATCGCGGTCAGGAAATCTGGGGAATACGTTTCAGAATCGGAAGCGTCAATGAACGCTAGCAACTTGGCGGTCTCCTTGAGGGATACCCGCGTAATCGCGCCGCTGAAAGCGTAATCCATGATTCCGTTGAAAACCGGTTGCGCCGGGTCATAAATCTTGAACTTGCCGTTCGCATGCTCGTTCCCGACGAAAGTCACGGGAAGCAGTTCGCCCCACGAGTTATCGCCAACCGACCAACCCGATTCCCCAGCGTACTCGGTGCACGCGTCACCGACGAGCACCATGAAGCCGCCTTGCTCAAGGTAATCCCGGAAGGCGTCACGCGCTTCCAAATCGCACTCGCGTTCGCCGGAAATTATCACCACATCAAAATTATCCAGTACGCCGGGAACCACCGCGTCCGGGCGTATCGAACCCGCGTAAATTATCCCATTGACGCGCATATCCTCGGCTTTCAACAGGTATTCGAGTTGGGGCGAAGCCGAGCCCACCACGAGGACGCTCAAAGACGACGCGGTGAATTCGAATTCGTTAACCGCTGAAACCAAAAATACGGTGGAAATCAAAACGCAGCAAACGGATAAAATAGTGAAAATGGACAATGCCGTAAACGCGGCGAACGCCTTGAAAGAACGCAACGGGCAAAAAACATCGAACGCCTTGAAAACCAGATAACAAAGCCAGGCAACCGCCGCAAAGAGGACGACGAAAAACAGCCAGCCCGCATTCAACTCCGCCAGGGTTGAAGAGAACAGGTGCTTGTACACGAAGGATAGGACTGCGAGTACGACGACGAACAAACCGAACACGCGGGCGGACAGGAAAACCTGCTTCTTGAAGTCGGGCTTCCCTTTCAAGAACCTGGCGTAAAGAAAGCAAACCCCTGCAAACAGCGGCAACGCCAGGTTGATGACCGCAATCGACCCAAGGGTTTTCAGCAAGCCGAAAAACGGCTCGGAACCAATCGAAACCCCGTTATTTGAAAAAAGCAGCAAAACGATTGAAAGCAGGAGCGCCGCGTTGAACTCCGCAAAAACGCGCGCCCACGAAACCCGCTTTTTGGCAAGCGCGTTAAGCGCGCGCGACGGCGAGCGAAGCAAGTCAACGGACTCCGAAACGAAACCCATGCAACCCGAACGACTCGCGATTAAAAAAGCGTTTCCCTTGGCGGTGACTGCGCGGGTTTTATTAATAACAAGGGGGTTACTGGGTTTCGTATGGCAGGCAGGAGCGTCGTCAAGCAGGAAGGCGACAAGAAGATACTCGTGATGGACTTCCGGGGTTCAGCCTACGGCCCGGACGTGGCGCGCTACCCGCAAGCCATGAAGGACGTTGTCGAGAAACTCTCGGAAGTTGATGCGGACGAAGTCGTGCTCTCGGAGTACTACGAACGCATTTACGACGCGGAACAGACGCGCCTCCTCAAGGGCATAGCCGCGCTCTCCGCCCGGCTCGAGTCGGACGCGGTTTGGTCGCCCTCGCACCTCGGACTGACTACGGAAAGCCGCACGCTCTCCCCGCGCCATGACGTGGTGCTCCGCATACTGAACCTGCTCAAGAGCGACCCGTTCAAGGCCTACCTCGAGTTGCTCGGCGAGATGAAGCACGAACTCGCCAAGCTCCCCTCGCTGCCGGGCGACGCGGCCGAGGACGAGAAGGTTTACCTCAACACCCTCAAGTTCATGCGGGACGGCTTCGAGGCAACGCCGCTAATCAAGCGCATGAAAGAGTATTTACAGCAGCTGGGGAGCATCCCCGAGGACCGCGGAATCTACCACTCGTTCTTCGAAGCCGCAATCAAGCCGTCGTTCATCGGCTCCCGCATATTCTTCACGGGAGTAGAAAAGCTGGAGTTACTCGACCAGTACGAAGTCCTCAATTCTAAGGTTTACATCTACAAGCACCCTGACAAAATCGAGAGCATGTACTTCATCGACCCGCCCGAGTATGCCCTACCCCCCGAAAAATACTTCCTACTCGAGAAAACCAAGGAAGTCGTAGCCGCCCACCGCCCGGATGAAGTAGAGTTCATGAACATCACGCAGGCGCGCAAATACTTCCACAAGGTTTACGTCGCCACCATCTCCGACCTCGCGTTAAAGAACAACATACGCTTGAGCGTCGAGGAAAAAGACGAACTCGCTTCAATAGTTTCGCGTTACACCATCGGTTACGGGATACTCGAGCTCTTCCTATCCGACCGCAAGCTCACCGACGTCTACATCGACGCCCCCCTCGGGCAGAAACCCGTGTACGTGGTGCACTCGAAGTACGGACAGTGCCAGTCCAACGTGATTTTCAGCAGCGAAGAAGCACGCTCGATTGTCTCGCGTTTCCGCGCGCTCTCGGGACGGGCATTTGATGAAGCCCATCCTATTCTCGACTTCGACTTGCCGGACCTACAGACGCGCATCTGCACCATCGGCGCCCCGCTCTCGAGCGACGGCATCGCGCTCGTGTTCCGTTTGCACAAGGAGACGCCGTGGACGCTCTGCCAATTCGTGGACGGCGGCATGTTCGACTCACTGCATGCCGGACTCTTTTCGTTCTTCATCGACGCCCAGGCGAGCCTCCTCGTGGTGGGCTCGCGCGGCGCGGGCAAAACGTCTTTCCTGCAGGCGCTCATGCAGGAGATTCCCCAGAACTCGCGCATACTCGTCCAGGAGGACACCCAGGAGATTCCCGTGCCCGCCCTCAAGCACCTCGGGTTCAGCATCCAACGCATGAAGACGCGTCCCCCGCTCGGCGGCGGAAGCGAGAACGAGGTGAGCGCCGAGGACGCCCTCCGTACGGCCCTGCGTTTGGGTGACTCCGTGCTCGTGGTGGGCGAAGTGCGTTCGGGCGAAGCCAAGGCGTTGTACGAGGCAATGCGCGTGGGCGCAGTGGGCAACGTAGTCATGGGCACGATTCACGGCGAGAGCGCTTACGGCATCTGGGACCGTGTCGTGAACGACCTCGGCGTCCCCACCACGTCGTTCAAGGCGACCGACTTCTGCATCGTCGCCGCACCCATTCGGTTCAAGGGCTCGCTCAAGCGGAACCGCCGCGTCATCGAGGTCACCGAAGTCGGCAAACACTGGACCGAGGACCCCGGCAAGGAGAACGGTTTCCTGAACTGGTCGCTTTACGACGCGAACACCGACAAGCTCGAGATGTTCGAGAACGCGATAAAGGAGAACAGCGAGTGGGTGAAGCGCGTCCAACGCGTGCGCGGCTTGAGTTACGAGGACATCTGGAAGGAAATCCGGACGCGCGCCGAAACGAAGCAGTACCTCGTGGACGCGCGGCGCAAGCTCGCGCTCCCGGAGTTGCTTGAGGCGGAGTACACCGTGCGCGCGCACTCGAAATACCTCTTGTTGTGCGAGAGGAGCCGCGAGGCGAACGGAGTCGTGAACCACGAGAGCGTGCTCGCCGACTGGCGAAAATGGGTGGATGACGCGCTCGTGAAGGAAGTCCAGCAGAAGAAGGCGGCGGTTGCCGAAGGCGAAGGGTTTTAAAAACGGCTTGGGCTTAGAATTCTAAAGCTTAATGCTTCCGGGTGGTTTGTGAAATGGAAGAAATATTGAAGGACGCGCTGCGGACATCGGGCAAGGGCTCGGCGAGCGGCAAGAAGATCGAGGGCGAAAACTTTTTCGAAACCCCGAAAATCATGGTAATAGGCACGGGCGGCGGCGGCTGCAACTCAATCAACCGCCTCGCCAAGGCTGGAATCAAGGGCGCGGAAATGATCGCCATCAACACCGACCGCCTCCACCTGACGACAATAAGCGAGAGCGTCAAGAAAGTTTTAATCGGGGCGAGCATCACGCGCGGCCTCGGAGCAGGCGGCTACCCTGAAATCGGCGCGAAAGCCGCGGACGTCTCCCGCGACGCGCTCGAGAAGATGCTCGACCACGCGGACCTCGTGTTCCTCACCGCAGGCATGGGTGGCGGCACGGGCACCGGGAGCGCGCCCATAATCGGCGAACTCGCCCGCAAGCAGGGCGCAATAGTCATCTCGATAGTCACCTACCCGTTCGCACTCGAACGCGCCCGCCTCGAAAAGGCAGACCAAGGGCTCGAGGCGCTCCAGAACAACACGGACACGCTGATCGTAATCGACAACAACCGCCTCGTCCAGATCGTGCCGAACCTCCCGATAGACCAGGCGTTCAACGTGGCGGACGAAATCATCGCGCGCGCCGTGCGCGGGATTACCGAGACAATCACCACGCCTTCGTTGATCAACTTGGACTTCGCGGACGTGCGCGCGGTCATGAGCAACGGCGGCGTCTCCATGATAGCCGTGGGCGAAGCGAAGGGAACGAACCGCGTTGGTGACGTCATCAAGAACACGCTCGAAAACGTGCTCCTCGACATTGACTTCACGGGTGCGAGCGGCGTCCTCCTCCACATCACGGGGGGACCCGACATGACGCTCGGCGAATGCAACGAAATCGGCGAAGGGTTGACCGAACGCGTGGACCCGAACGCCACCGTAATCTGGGGCGCGCGCGTGGACCCGAACTTCGAGGGCAAGATAGAGGCAATCGCGATTTTCACGGGCATCAAGTCGCCTTACGTGCTGGCGGGCAGGAACCGCTCGGGCGGCGAACGCTCGCAGCGCGGACGCCAACACGGAATCGACGAAATCGAGTTCCTCTGAAAACCAACCCCTGATTTTTTCTTTTCCTTTTTCGGTTTTTTAATGCGAAAGCTAGTTATACCCCGGCGCGCGAAGGAGAATGCTAATGGCGAACGACAACCGTTGGCTGGTCTTAACCGTTTTCGGGATAGTCGTACTATACTCGTCCCTGTTCCTGCTCGCGAGCAACGGCTCGCAGCCCGCGGGGCTCGTGCAGGGCGGCGTGGCGACCCAGCTGACTTACATGGTGAAGGGCGACGCCGAAGCGTCCGTACAGTACTGGCTCGTTGGAACCGCGCTCGTCGGCATGGCGGCGTTGTTCCTCGGGGCGTACGGCTTGGCGGAAAACAAGCTCTCGAAAGAGTGAAACCGTGGGAGCAGGCGCGCCTAGGGGGAACCAACGCGTTTTTTCGGCATTAAAAGCTCCAGCTGGTTTAAAAAGCGCGCGCGGTTACTGTATTGAATTGATTGAGAGGGCGATGCACTTGGCTGGATTCGGATTGGAACGCTTGTTGAATTGGCGCGTTGCGCTGTTTTTAGTCGCTTTCGCGGCTTTGCCTTTCGTTAACGCGGCGAACTTGACTGCGGCGGCGCTCCAGCCGGCGAACAACTCGAATTTCACCGCTGGTTTGTCTATAGGTTTGCAAGTGAACTGCAGCAGCAACGGCACGCTGACGAACGCCACGGCGTACCTATACTATTACAATAACGCGACATACTACGGCTCGTACAGCAACACATCGGCAATCGCGAACAACACGAACTTCAACATCTCGTTCGCTTCGCCCTTGCACGAATCCAACTTCACTTGGTACGTTCAATGCTCGGACACCGCAAGCGCCCCGGTGCTATCAAGCAACCTGACGTTCAACCTGCGCACGAGTTATTACCTGACGAGCATGCTGACCAGCCCGGCGGACGCATCGGCGCAAACCGCGGGTAACACAGTAAGCCTTATAGGCAATTGCACGGGCAACTCAACCCTAACCGGAGGCAGGTTCTGGGTGTACCGTTCAACTGGCGCGGACTACATCAGCTATGCCAACACTTCAGCCATAACCAACGGCACGGCGTTTTCAGTGTCATTCTATATTCCAGCGGTGGACACAACCACCTGGTACTGGAATCTCCAATGCATGGACCGCTATAGCCAAACCGCAAACGCTACCGCGAATTACTCGTTCATCGCCTCGCCGGTATTAGGCTCGTCGGGCGGAACTGGCACGGGCTGCACAACTAGCTCGCAATGCTCTTCGGGTTACTATTGCCTGAGCGGCGGGTGCACCAAGTGTGAATACGGTTCGGACGGGATTTGCCGCGTTTGCGCTGCTGAAATCGGATTAATCGACCCGGACTGCGAGGAAGCGGAACCGACTGCGGAGCCGACTGCGGCACCCACTCAAACGCCGACTACGCAACCGACCATCGAACCGTCAATTGCGCCTTCACCCGAGGCAACGGCTAACCCTACTCAAGCGCCGGAAGTTACGGGCACGACTTACGCAGAGGCAAACGCCGAAATAGAGGCGGCGCAGTCAATGCAGGGCGCCTCCACGAATGCCGATGCGAAAGCATTAATCGACCTGGCAATGGCGTCTTTGGAAGCGGGCGATTACGCGAACGCCAAGGCGTACGCCGAACAGGCGCAGGCGGTTCTCCTGTCGGTTAACCAACCAGCAGAAACAAAAGCCGGCGGATTCAACTGGACGCTACCCGTCATATTCCTGGCAGTGGTCTTGGCTGCGATCGCCTATTTCGCAACCAAGAAGAAACCAGGTCTCTGAAATAAAAACGGGGCTTAACCACGCCCCCAACCCTTTTTTTTAAAATTGTTTTCTAAAGCCGACGCCGGCGTAACCCTGTGAAAAAACCGTCGCGCGCGAAAATCTACTCTTTCACTAGCGAGGCGTTGACTACGCCGTCCTGTCCGGGCCGGCTCGTCACGCGCGCCTTGCCTTCCTCGGTCTCGATGAGGGCGCCCTTGATGATTATGTTCTCGCGGGCGTAGTGGCGGTTAGCGGGGCACAACAGCACGTTCTTGATGCGCACCTTCTTGGTGACGCCCTTCACGGAGAGGTTAGCCCAAACCACTGAGTCGGTTGCGGTCTTCGCGGAGCCGCCGCGCGTCCTGAACGACGTGCGCTTCTCCTTGTCTCCCGTAGCGAGCTTGGTCTTGGCGAAGAAGCCGCCGTAGTGGCACAACCGCTTGTCGCGGTTCGCGCGCCGACGGGCTCCCGAGCCGCCTTGCTTTGTCTTCATTGCCTTGTGGTATTGCACCAATTCAAACAAACCCCTCTGAACAAATAGGTTTTACGAGTAAGAAAGGGCTCACCGCGATTAATAAACCCTTCGCCCGCGTTCGTTTAAATACTTGGGACTCGTTCGATTTTTTAACACTGACATGGCTGCGCCGAAGAAGAAAGAAGAGAAGCGCCCGGGCGAGCAGGCGAAGCAGGGGCTCTACCAGAGTTTCCTTGACGCCAAGCCGCGCAAACCCGAAGCTCCGCGCTCGAATCAGCCTAACCTATTCGTGCGCGTGACGCGCGCGCTCGCGGGCAGGTTCAAGTCGTTCGGCCGCGGCGCAAAATTCACGGACGAACAGGCCCAGATGTTCTCGTTCCTGGGTTGGGAAATCGGGGCGGAGGACTTCTACGCCGCTTACAAGTCGCTTTTCCTGTTGGGCCTCGCGGCGGGCGCGGCTCTCGGGGGGCTGCTTTACTTCGTGGCAGTCAACCTGTTGAAGCTCGATTCCACGCTGGGCTTGGTGGCAATGGCGTTGTGCCTCCTCGCCCCGCTTGCCGCAAGCTTCGCTTACCTGAAGTACCCGAAGTCCGCGGTTAACCGCGAGAAGATGCTCGCACTCGCCTACATCCCCGAGATAGTTAACTATTTGACTATGAGCATGCGCCTCACCTCGAACCTCGAGAAGGCGGTGGCGTTCGCCGCGAGCCACGGGCAAGGCAAGATAGCCGAGGACTTGAAGAAAATCGTTTGGGACGTGCAAATCGGGCGCTATAACAGCATCGAGGAGGGACTCGACGATTTGGCGTACAAGTGGGGGGACTACAACGACGACTTCAAGCAAGCCCTCATGCTGATACGCGCGAGCGTGCTCGAGGGGAATGTCCAGCGCCGCGAGGAGATACTCGAGAAGGCGAGCGCGGACGTGCTCGAGGGCACGCGCGAGAAGATGGATTTGTACGCGCGCAAACTCCAGCAGCCCACGGTTTACCTGTATTACTTCGGCATCCTGCTTCCGTTGTTACTCGCG
>Ga0265296_1000813_pt1 | contig 41588 bp, 41 predicted proteins | sample MunlanPumphouse1_FD_189073 | JGI IMG/M metagenome (GOLD analysis project Ga0265296, IMG submission 189073) | Groundwater microbial communities from a municipal landfill in Southern Ontario, Canada - Pumphouse #1 | ecosystem: Environmental > Aquatic > Deep subsurface > Groundwater | place... | reverse complement strand
GAAAAATATCACAAAATACATGGGCCCGCTGAGATTCGAACTCAGGACCTCCGCCGTGTGAAGGCGACGTCATAGCCAACTAGACCACGAGCCCGATGCATCGACCGGGAATTGAACCCGGGCTATAGGCTTGGAAGGCCTAAGTCATACCACTAGACCATCGATGCACTGTGCTCTACAATTTTGGCGGGGAGCTGTATTAATAATTGTCACTGGATTTTCTGCAGACACTGTGCCTTGTATGTCAGTTTCCCCAAAAGTATCGTTCAGGTACGCGGACTTTTTCAACGGTAATATTCGCACACAATCCATGTGATAAACGTCTGAAAAATGGCGACTATTTATTTGCCGGATGGAAGGATGGTAATCGCTCGGGAAGTACCGCCGCGCCAATTGCGAGCACCGGTCCAATGATCAGACCTGCCCATAAGATGAGCCCCAGTATACCGATCAGCACAAGGAAAGCCCGGTCTTGCATCGTCCTCTTTGATGATGATCGCCCCATGCGTAGTGCCCAGATACCCAGTGCTAAGGGTATAACAGCAAAAACAAGGGTGAGGGCAACAGAAGAAAAAAAGCCCGTAACCGCCAGCGCCCGCATCATCTGAACCAGCGTGATCGCCGCACCGCCAAGATAGCATAAGCCGGCGATAGTTGCCAGCCAGCAGGAATAACTGAGGTGCGAACCCCTGCGTTTCTCGCGCCGGGAGATTACGATAAACCCGAGAATCACGACGGCAAGAAAAGGCGTGAGAATCGCGAGGATCGATTGGCCCTCCCAGAGATGGGTGGATATCACGCTGACCGGAACGAGCACCCATTCCGATGGTGTATACTCTTCTTCGTATCCGACTGCAAGACTGTACCGGGTTTCATCTGCCGGGCTGACAACCGCCAGATACCACAGTCCCGGCGCAGTAATCTCTTTTGAGTACGTAACAACCTCAAAAACCGGTGCCGGGCTGAATGGCTCGTAACCTGCAATCGGGGGCGGTTGCCCCTTTACAAGCTCGGTACCATATCCCTGCGGGACACTGATCTGTGCGGGGAGTCCTCCAGGTGACAGGGTCGTTGTCGGGCTCATAACGATCACATCCGGGACGGATGCATTATACCCGGCATTCATGAGCGAGAGAACAAGGCGCTCGCCCGGATTCATGCGCAGCTGGTAATATGCGACATCCCCTGCTTCGTGCAGGTGCCCGTATATCACGTAGGATTTTGTCGGTTTTTCTAGGGAAAATGCGGTACTGATATCATAATTGCCCTCTGCACTGACCGGAATATGGGCATTCACCGGCAGAGCGAGGCACAGGATCAGCAGGAGCGTTACGGGCAGTAACCAATGTTGCTTCAAAATGATTGGCCTTGTGCGTACTATCATCGCAATCCTCGTAATAGTACATCTCTTGAAATGATGTGAAATCGAATCCCTGTGCCAGGGGAATGATCGAAAAACAGTGCCCAGGTAAGATCAGAGATACTCATCGCGCCTGCGTAAAATGGGGGTATCCTTCATCGCGTGTTTGATCTCCATGGCCCGTTCAGAGTAGAATTTGGCCTCCTCGGCTTTTCCCATCTCCTTGTAGCAGATACCCAGGTGGTTCCAGGCCTCCATATTATTGGGTAAGATATTCACTACCATCCTCAATGTCTGGATCGCAGAATCAAGGTACTTGTTGTCCATATTGAGCACACCTATTAATTCGAGCGTCTCGGCAAGATCGAAGAGAAATTCCGGGTTGTCCGGTACAAGCTCCACGGCACGCAGGTGTGATTTGAGCGCCGAGGTATAGTCCCCAGTTTCCCGGTAACAGATGCCGCGATCGTTCCAGGCGAACGGGAGTTTTTCATCGATTGCCAGTGCCTGGTCAAAGGCTGCAATCGCTGCAGTAAATTTTCTTTCCCGCACATACAGGCCGACCCCGTCTTTATAGTGAGTCAGAGCCCTGCCCAGCGTCTTTTTGAGGGATCCTCCTGCTGGTATCAGCACCGCGGGTGTCTGATCGCCCTGAGGCAGTACCGGTTTATCAACCGGTGCTGCCTGGATAGTGACATCCCCAAACGTTGCCGTGACATCGCGTACCATGCTGATAGCCGCTATGCATTCTCCACGACCGTCATAGATGGGTTTTGCCTTTGCCCAGATGGTCCAGCCACTCCCGTCCTTTTTCTGTCCCCGGGTCACTGCAATGACCATCCCTTTAGGTACCCGGCTGACCAGCATGTACTCCAGCCGCTTGATCTCATCATCCGGTTCAAAGAGCAGATCCACCAGCATCTTTTTCCGGACCCCAAAGAACGGCTCTGCGTACGCGAGGTCCCCCTTGCCTATCATCATGCTTGCCGGAACCCCGGTGAGATGCTCCATGGAATCATTCCAGGCCATCACTTTTCCTTCACGATCGATGGCAAAGCTGGGATCTGATGAAAAGTTGATAATATCCGAAACGATCCGCTGGGTTGTACCCAGTGATCGCCCGATATAGTTCTGCTCAACTGACTGTTTGACAATGGCAACCAGTTCGCGGTACTGCATCCGCGGCGATTCTCCTTTTTTTAGAAAAAAGTTTGCACCATTGTTCAGTGCGTCGATGGCCGCCTGTTCGTGCCCCACTGCTGTGAAGATGATGACCGGCGTGGCATTGCCTTTCGAGCGGAGAATTTTTAAAAATTCGATACCGTTGATATCGGGCATATGGTAATCAACGATGATCGCATCGAACGTTTTACCCTGCAGGATAGTGAGCGCCTCTTGTGCAGACTGTGCAGTCTGAACGGTCATCTCACTCGACTGTTCGGAAACGATCTTGATAATTTCCAGCAGGCTGGATTCATCATCTACGAGGAGCACTGAGAGCAAGGGAATTTCCTCTCTATATAATCAAAATAAGCCCCTGATGATATAAATTACATCATTCACTCTGTGCTGTGAAACTGCTACAGGACAAATTTTCCGTATTCAAACGGAACAGGAATGCAGAACGAAAAAAACGGGATAGTGTTAGTATCCCCGCATCTCGGTTTCGACTTTTTCGAGGTTGGCGATGCGCTTTTCGAGTGGCGGGTGCGTTGAAAGAAGTTCCATAAAGGATTTGCCTGAAATGGCGGGGATGATAAAGAATGCATTTGCCGCCTCGACCTTAGCCTTGTATTCCGGTGGAACTGCATCCATCCTGCCGCTGATCTTGTTGAGGGCTGAGATAAGTGCCCGCGGGTTTTTCGTGATGAGCGCGCTGCCGCGATCTGCTGCGAACTCGCGGTATCTTGAAAGGGCGAGGATCAGCAGCGTACTGACAGCATACACGACAATCGAAACGATCCAGACAATGATCCAACTGCCGCCTTCACGATCACGCCCGCCGAATAGTGCAGAGAAGAAGAAACTCTGCATGATCATCGATGCGATCATTGCAATAAAACTGGCCATGGTCATGGTCAGGATATCGCGGTTTTTCACATGGGCCAGTTCGTGGGCAAGTACTGCCTCCAGTTCATCCCTGGTGAGCAGCCGCATGATCGAATCCGTGCAGGCAACAACGGCATGCTTCGGACTCCTGCCGGTGGCAAAAGCATTTGGCACCGGGCTCTGCATGATGGCAATCTTTGGCTTGGGGAGATCTGCTTCCGTGCAGAGCTTCTCTACTGTCCGGTGGAGTTCCGGATATTCATCCACTTCTATGATGCGTGCCCCGGTTGACCAGAGCACCAGCTTATCCGAGAAGAAGTATTGGACCAATCCCATTCCTACCGCAAGGAGGACAATCAGCCAGTAACCGGCTCCAAACGCCAACAATACTGTCATGAACACAAGGTACAGGATGAACAGTAAGAACATCGTCAGCCATACCCTGCCCGTAAGGCCCCAGTCACGTTTCCAATCCATAATTAGTACATTTTCGATGGTAGCGCTCTTAAAACATTCGACTGTTGCAAAAAACCGGCTTTATTCTGAACCTTTTTTTTGCATTCCTGATAATTATGCGAAGTCGTGCGAAAAAAGGGACCCGGTAAAACATTGGTAACTGACAAAACAGCCCCCCTCACCAGAAATCAATAACACAAGCTTATATTTTGTAACATCGGAAAGGTACGCATGGCGGAAGTCGATTCCGAAGCGCTGGCTGACGTGGCATACGGCATCTTCGAGCACCTCCTGAACAGGAGCCTCCAGGCACAGGGTAAATATCTTTATGCCCTTGTCGAAGGCGGTATTGATTTCAAACCGGATCTCGCGGCAATTTTCCAGAAGTTCACCGAAGAATACCCGCAACTGGCTGAAGCAATGCTTTCCCATTTTTCAAACCTTGACACCATATACCAGCAGCTCTGTGACGGTGAAGGGGTACTTCCTACAAAAACCACGCAGATGTACTGGATCGTTCAGGACGCACCGGGGAGTGCCCCAGAAGCGATCGAGGATGAGAATGCGGGCAAGTGGCTGATCTTCCAGGAACCCGATCAGGTGGATGGTGCCTGGACAAAAGTGCGCAATGCAACGGTGGCTCTCGACTTAGGGATCTCGGCAAAGGTGAGCACGGCAAAACCCAACCCGGATTCACGGGACAACCGCAAGGTAATCTACGTCTATACAAAGGACTGGGCAGATGAAGCAGATGTTATGCGGGCAAGGGAGAAACTCCGCGAACTGGGCTTCGTTGACCGGATCGGTTACAAGCGCAATATCGAGACCTTTGCGGGAGAATACGCAAAGAAAGGAAAACGTGTCACATATTACAGTGCATAATCTTTACACGATAATGGCCGGGGTATTTTCATGAACCATGCATGAAAGTCCTGGTGACCTTTCCACAGTTTTTTAAACATTCTGTTTTCGTTAAGAAAACCCAAAAAAGAGAGAAAAAAATATTGAAGATATCAATTATGCTTTTCGCTCTTTGTTCTTGGGGCGCAAGTTCGTGTAACCGCATTTGCGGCAGCTGGTTGCGCGGATCGCATTGCGGGCGTTGCAATGCATACATATCTTCACGTTGAGTAACCGGGCTTCGGCTTCAGGGAATTTTGCCATCGAAATACACTCCTGTCTCTGCCCTTATAAGAAAGCTGTAAGACTTCTTAACCGTTTGTGTCAAGGGGGTCGGATTGGTTTTTTTCCAAAAACCAGTCACGGAATGCAGCAAGGGCCCTGGCACGGTGGGACATGACGCTTTTTTCCTCAAGGGACATCTCTGCAAGCGTCCGCCCGTCAATGTCCACAATCGGATCGTAGCCAAACCCGTTATTACCTTGCGGAGATGTCGTGATGCTGCCGTGTATTGTTCCGGTAAATACCCGGATACCTGCGTTATCCGCGTATGCGATCGCGGTGGTGAAGTGGGCATTCCGGTTTTTCACACCATCCATAAGTTTCAGGATACCGGTATTGCCCAGCGTGTGCAGGACATACGCCGCATAGGGTCCGGGAAAGCCGTTCAGGGCATCGATGGAAAAACCGGTATCGTCAACGATGAGCGGTGTCCGGAGATGGTCATAGGCATACTGCGCTTTGCCCTTTGCGATCTCCCCCACATCATCGGAGCGGTGCTCCGGTATTTCAAGCGCCATGTGCGTAACATCCAGCGCACCTTTGAAAAATGCAGCAACCTCTGCAGCTTTGTTTGCATTACTGGTGACTATGGTAAGTTTCACAGGTATCTTCCCCTCAGTTCGATCTCGTGTTCGCGATGAATCACATCAGCAGCACCATCGAACGTTTCCGTATACCCTGCAATAAAGACTGCTTTGAGTGCATCTGCCTGCTCAGGTGCGGTGCTCTCAAGGGTCTGGAACAGCACATGGATGTCAACGCCCCGCTGCTCGATCTCGGTGGTTGCCTGTGCAAGCCCGAAGTCGATCAGAACGCATTTCCTGTCGCCTTTTCGAAGGATCAGGTTGCTTGTCGTGAGGTCTCCGTGCATGATGCCCGCCTTGTGAAGTCTGCCTACCATCCTGCCGGCTTCCATGACCGTGGATTCGTGCAGTGCGTGGGTGAGCAGGGTTCCCTGAATTTCTTCCATGACGATGGTATCAGCAGTGATGTCGCTCATGATGGGTGTGGGTACGCCACTTTTGCGGGCTGTGTGGATGAGGCGGGCTTCCGCCCGTGTTCTTTCCGCGATCAGGCGCTTATCGAGTGCTGCCACGCGGTAACGTTTCGAGACCCTCCTCTTCTCTGCAAGGCCATCGTGAAATGTGATGACGGCTTCTGCCCCCCGCTTCTGTGTGCCGTTACCGGGCTGAACCGCGACGTGTGCAGGGGGGGCATCGTGTTTCCAGGTAACCGCGACCTCATCCGAGCGGAATGAGGGATTGACCTGTGAGGATTCTATTGGCGTGATAAGCCCGCTCTCCAGCATCATCTTCCCGGTATAGGCGATCATTGCCCCGTTGTCGCCAAGATATTTCTGCTCGGGAACAAAGAATTGCGCACCGCGATCCTCGCACATTATCCGGAGCATTTCCTGGAGGCGCCTGTTTGCCCCTACACCCCCAACAAGCAGTACTTCATTTTTCCCGGCAAGCGACATAGCCCGTTCAACGACTTCCACGCACATTGCAAACGCGGTCTCCTGCAGGCTGTAGCAGACATCCGGCATTGATGCCTTGCTGTCCTTTGCAGCAGAGACAAGGCCGGAGAAGGCCAGATCCATTCCCTTCACCGTGTACGGGAGTTCAATATACTGCCCCTGTTTTCCCTGCGCTTCGATGATAGGGCCTCCCGGATGCGGGAGATTTTTTGACCGGGCGAATTTGTCCAGCGCATTGCCAATCCCGATGTCGAGCGTCTCGCCAAAGATGCGGTACCTGCCGTTCAGGTACCCTATCACCTGGGTATTTGCACCGCTTGCGTACAAAACGATGGGATCGCGACAACCGGTAGCAAAACAACCTATCTCAACGTGGGCAACGCAGTGATTGACTCCTATCAGGGGAACCTCAAGTGCAAGCGCAAGGGACCGGGCTGCTGTTGCAACCGTCCGCAGGCAGGGACCGAGCCCCGGCCCCTGGGAAAAAGCAATGCCGGTTATTTTTTCAGGCTCGGTGAGCACCGAACCTATCAGCTCCTTCATGACTGACGCGTGATGCTGGGCTGCTTCCCGGGGGTGAATGCCCCCCGTTGCCGGGCTGTAGGGTCGTGAAGCCAGCGTGATAAGATCGCGATCAAAAAGAGCGGCACTGAGGTTCCAGGCTGTGCCCTCAATCCCAAGTATCTGCCCAAAAACAGGCATTGGTGCTTATTTTCTGAATTCGGTATATCCGCACTTGCCGCAGGTAAGGCGATCCTTGTGGTCCGCCATCATGATACCGGGTCCGCAGCGCGGGCAGTATTTCTTTGCGGTGGTGATCTTGTCGCCTTCAACCTTGAAGTGCGCACCCCTCTGGGGTCCCTTGGCCTTGGCTCCTTTCTTTGGTGCTGCCATCGTTATGCCTCTTCCTTGGGCTTTGGCATACCGCGCGCTGCAAGGTGCGGGCGCTCGGTTTTGTTCCGAATCTCTTCGTTCTCGTAGATGCGGGCTGAACCGCTGATTTCAGTTTTGCCGAAGCTGCTGTGCAGGGTGTCAAGGGTAACCTGGTGCTCCTTTATGTTGAGCAGTGCGCAGAGTTTGCCGATGATCTGCATGCGGGAGGGGGTCGCTCCTTCGTATTTGAGGGTAAACTGAACCTCTCTTCTGGATAAAAGCTCATTCCTTTTATCGCTGGTGATCTCAAAGTCCATCGATATCCTGTAATTATTGGAAACCGGTTTATTTAAACTATGACCTATTCCGGAGAAAAAAATTCCCCCGGTAAAAACGATGCCGGGAAATGAAAGATGCCCATGTTGCGGTTAAAATCAGAATTTATGCATCGGAGCGTATAAAATGGTCAAGGAAATGCCGGGCAGTCTGTTGTGCCTCACGGTTCACCGTGCGCATAACAACCCCTTTGTTCGGTTGGCCATAGAGTACGATTGCCCCTAAGGGAGCTGCGAGGATAAGCGGGATAACTGCGAGATCTTCTTCCCCATCCACATTGATGGTTACCGGTGGATGGAGAACCGCATACGTGAGTGCGCGGATCAACTCATCAGTGAGAGTTCCGGCCGGGTTTTTGACATTTATGCACTCTCCCCGGAGTGCCGGTAGCCGGCTGCACGGGGACCTCATCGTATGCCCATCGATTACGGCAATCGCGGGGGTGATTCCTTTCCTCTGGAGGTTGTGGGTAACGACATCTCCCACAGCATACACGGTACTATTGGTGAGGAGGGGTATGATCTCCTCAATACTCTGGTGCAATTCCCCGAATGGATCCTTGAAGAGCTTACGGTGCTCTTCGGGAAGGGTAAGCATCAACGGACCTTCAGTGCGTAGCGGCCCGGAAGTTTGATGTTCATCCTTTTTGCCACTTCAGAGTTTTCCGGATCAATCATGACGAGGTAACCGGACCAGTCCTCGCTCAAGTTGGTGGTACCGCAGATGACACAGTTCTCACCGTCAACTACGCGGTGACAGTCACGGCAGACCTTTCCCTGTTTCTTCTTATTCGCCGGAGGCATGCTCCTTCCTCTTGCCTTTTGCCTTCTCGGGTGCCTTTACTGCGCCTTCAGGCTGGTTGGCCTTCTCTTTTTCCTTGTTCATCTCTTCTTCGAGCCAGAGTGCGGTGCCAAGTCCAGCCTGTCGCATGGTCAGGCCGATCTTGCTGTCACGTGGTTCGCGTTCGTTCAGAGAGAGGGTAACTACCCGTACGCGGACAACATCGCCGACGCCAATAAACCTCTTTGATTCCTGGCAGATGAGCCGGGCGTTCTTCTCATCGTAATTGATATACTCGTCTGAAATCTGGCTCACGTGAAGCATTGCATCGATGGGGCCGAGGCTCACGAATGCGCCGAAGCTCGTGGTTTCAACAACCAGGCCTTCGATGACTTCCTGTAATCCTAGCCTGAGTACCATCGCCTCAAACTTCACATCGTAATAGACGCCGCCATCTCCGGGAACGAGTTCTCCCTCTCCAACGTCCTGCACTTTTGTTACGCAGATGAAGATCCCGATCTCCTTATCGATGCTGCCTTCCAGCTGCTCCTGCAGGACCTCAAGGATCACTTTTTCGAGTTTCTCGCCCAGCCTCTGGGGGGGCACCCGTACCTTATCCTCAAGCATCAATTTGTGATACATTTTTTTACCTCCGTAAAATCTCCAGTTTTTTCTGATTTCTTAATGAAATTACACCGATACCCTGGGCAAACAACGCGTCTCTTACGCGCCGGTCATTGGTTACTACCAGGCACTTATTCTGGGCTGCATATTCGATTACCTGTCCATCAACCGATCCTGCTTTCAGGTCATTGACCTGTGCAATAGTGCATTTTTCGGCAAGGGCAAGACCGCAGCGTGCAGCGGCACCATCCCGGCCTTTTGCCCGGGTAAGCCCGTTCAGCTCCTGCAATACTCCGGGGAGTACTACCGGGTCAAATGCTCCGACGAGCATCCGTAGCTCGTCAAAGAGATCAACCTGGAACTGTGCCGGCATCATCAGTGCATTGGCGTCCAGGAGGACCTTCACTCGCCCAGCACACCCATCCCGATTAACCGCCAGCGTGCTCCCACCTGCCGGCTGATAGCGATCCTGGAACCGATCTCTGCACATACAGGCCGCTTCAGCGCAATCTCAACGTGATCTTTCTTGGTATTGCTCACAACTCCGACGGTTACTGCGGTACCGACAGAGAGCATCAACGGTTCGCTGTGCTTAAGCGGCTCGATGATAAGCTCGCTTGTAGCGCCAACAACCCGTTCCATCAGGGTTACACTGCACCGGATCTTCTCCCAGACCGGGGGAAGTTTGCCCTCGTGTCCAAGCACCTGGCCGGCAAGCGCATCGCTCTTGGTCAGTGCCGGATCGAGCTTTGTACCCACCCCGAGGAGTCCCCCGGGAGTCGCCGCTTCCACATTCTTGGAGCCGGCATTGATGGATGTGATCGTTGTGGTGATAGGGATCCATTTGATCTTGTTCTCAACCTGCACCTGTCTGCCGGGGCGGATCTCAATCTTCTCATCTGCTCGGAGGATGCCCCGTATAAGAGACCCCCCGACAACGCCGCCTTTCACATCCTTCCAGTTGCAGCCGGGTTTATTCACGTCAAACGAACGGGCGATCAGCATCAATGGTTCTGCATCCGGATCCCGTACCGGCTCAGGTATTGTACTGTCAAGAGCCTGCACGAGCGCTCCCATATTGATCCCTTTCTGGGATGAGACGGGAACAATGGGTGCATTTTCTGCAATGGTACCCTTGACAAATGCCTTGATCTCGTGGTAGTTATCGATCGCTTCTTTCTGGCTTACCACATCGATCTTGCTCTGGACAATGACGATATTTTTGATGCCGACAAGCTCCAGTGCCATCAAATGTTCTTTTGTCTGGGGCTGCGGGCATTTCTCACTGGCAGCGATGACGAGCATCGCACCGTCCATCAGTGCAGAACCGGACAGCATTGTCGCCATAAGCGTCTCGTGCCCGGGTGCATCAACAAATGATATGGAGCGGAAGGGAGTGCCGGTTCCACCACAGGCCGGGCATCCGGGGTGTGTGGAGAAGGCTTCTGTTCCTTCACACTTATCGCACCGGTAAAAAGTCGCGTCAGCATATCCGAGTCGGATTGAGATACCCCGCTTCACCTCCTCGCTGTGCCGGTCTGTCCATGTACCGGTAAGCGCATTGACGAGCGTGGTTTTGCCATGGTCGACATGACCCACAACTCCGATATTGACACTGGGAACTGTCACATCATGCAAATGAAATCGAACCTCCTTACTCTATAAAAGATTGTCAACCTGACCATCTTATTATGAATCTTTAATTATGCGCCGCATGGGATACCGAAGTGATTTCAGATCCCACAAAGTATAGACGCATAGCTGATCATCATATAGAGCGCCTGATACATAAATACAATCCCGCAGATCAAAAAATTATTCAGGAATATTACAAAACCAGAGGTCAAAAAAAGAAAGGATTAAAAAAGGCAAATCTCAATGAGGGGGGAGTCGCTTAACCCCCGCCCTCACAACTCTGGTCGATATTTTTTAACGCCTCGGTCATATCGTTTCCCGCAGCAAATGCCCGTTCCCTTTCAATGACTTTTTTTGCGTCTTCACTGATGGTTGATGTGGTTTTATCCGAACCGGATGCCGGGATCAGCTGGTCAATACGGTACAGGAGATGGGTACTGTCCAGCTCGGCAAATACATCTCCCCGAACGTGTTCGATTCGAAGAATGGTGCCGGTTGTCCCCGTCCTCGGATATCGCACTCTCATACCCTGGACAACCTCTTGAGATAACATACCGGAGAATACTAACTTCTCATCTATAAAAATATTTTTCTGTGCCCTGACCATCGTTTCAGGTTGTCAGTTTACTAAGAGCAGCAACAATTTCCAGTGTCGTCCTATGGGGTTCACCCACCGGATCGAGAGTATCAGATGATCCTTTGAGTGCAGAGAATATTGAGGAGACTGCTTCCCCATGGGAAGGGCCATATCCCCCTTCAAGAACAAGAGCGAGTGGATGTTCCGTTGAATCCTGGACAATCCGGGTAAGCGTACCAAAATCCCCGGGAAATAATAACATACCGCTTTTTGGGTCGTCTGACAGTGAATCCTGACCTGCAGAGATAATCACTACATCCGGTCTGAAGCGTTCAAGTGCAGGGACGAACACCCGCTCAAAGACATACCGGTAATCTGCAATGCCGGATCCCGATCGCAGGGGAGCGTTGATGGTGTATCCTTTGCCTTTCCCTGAACCGATCTCGTCTACCCAGCCGGTATGGGGGAAGATATTACCCTGGTGAATGGAACAATAGAGCACCCGGTCATCGGTATAAAATATCTTCTGTGTACCATTGCCGTGGTGAAGGTCCCAGTCAATAATGGCGACACGGTCAACACGGTCAAGAGCTACTGATGCTGCAATCGCCGCATTATTAAAAATACAGAATCCCATCGCCCTGTCCGGTTCTGCGTGGTGTCCCGGCGGGCGGACAAGCGCAAAGCTGTGTTCGCCTTCGATTGAACGGTGCACAGCCTCAATGGTGGCACCGGCTGCATAGGAAGCGACTTCGAATGTTTCTCCGTTGACATAGGTGTTCTGGTCTATGAAATGTTGTCCCCCATGGGAGGAAAACTCGCGGATCATGTGGACGTGTGAACGGGTATGGACGCGGAGGAGATCTTCTTCTTGTGCAATTCCCGGTTCAATGATGGCAATCCCGTCAGGTACACCTGAACATGCTGCATCCAGGCGGGCACTGCTCTCATCATGGTTTTTGATCTCATGCCGGGAGAAAATATCCCCGGTAATCGCGGAACACCTGACCATAATTTCTGTTCGGTACTATTATTCCCAATCTTTTAAAAAAGGGTTGGCTTTTTAAAACGAGAAAAAAAAATACGGGATTACTGGATAACGGATCCCTGCATTACTGCAGATTCCGGTACATCATATTGCTTTCCGCTGCTGATGACTCGGTATTTCCCCGTAGTCCTGACATCATATGGATTACCTGAAGTGGAGTAGGGTACAATGAATTCACCGTTGATACTTTCCTGTCGGTAGGTGTATTCCCTGCCGGTGTTGGAGATAACGGGGACTTCAATAATTCCCTCACCCTTTATATGCGCTCCTTTGACATATTCAAAGACTTTCACATACTTCACATCCGGCGTTTTTGCATTGAAGACATTGGTGGGGGATTCATGGACGAGACGGTAGTGATGCAATGCCGGAACTGTATCTATCGGGAGTGTTATTGCAGGGCTGAGAGCTGCTGCATGATACCCGGCAGGTGCTTTGAGGTTATATTCATCTGCAAGACGTTTTGCTTCAGAGGCATTCATTGCTTTTGCGTTTGTGATTACCGGCAGCGTGACCCGGGTAATCTCCGGATCAGCATATTCGACATAGTAAATATTTGAAGCGGGGGTCATGGAGCCGTCAAAATTGTGGAGCCGGGATATCGTTGTAAGATAATAGGGCTCCTTGTTCAATAGTGTGGGTTCATAATTATTTGCATCATTCTGCCCGGGTGCAAGCAGCGTCATCTGGTAGGGGGCGGTGGCAACCGAGCTGTTATACCATGTTGACATTGCCCAGAATTTTCCGGTGTCCATTTCAATATCGGTAATTACGTAACGGGTACCGAGATGATCAAGAATGCTATTTGCGTTATCCTCTGATGTTGACATGAAATAGGCAGCAGACCCCATATCTCCTGCCACACCCTGCTGGAATGGATTTGCGTTCGGGATACGTTTAGAGATATAGGTAATCATATGGCCATAGTCCCACCAGGACATGACACCATACGATCCTTCCGGGTATTTGAAGGTCTTTGGATCGAAGATTGTGTAATAATTTACTCCGGTATCTGGTGTGTTGTTCCCCAACCAGTCGAGGGACTCACGCCAGTCAGGATTCATCTGGGTCGGAATGCTTACGGCACTGGCATAACTGTATGAAACTGACGTATAAGCAAATAAAACACCCAATCCAGCAATGATCAGAATCAATCCAACCATCAGGAAATTAGATTGCGGGTGCCCCATACTCTTTTTTGCGGTTTTTTTCAGTTTTTTACTTCGGGGGGAGATATCATCCGCTGGCTCTTCCGGCTCTTTATCCGAAGAGAAACCGGATACAAGCCGGTAAATATCGCTCCGCCCTTTTATCCATACAAAACTTACACATACTGCCGAGAGCAGGGCGACGTTTATGGCCAGGTAATATTCGTACCTGACATGCTGCCAGGTAGAAAACAGCATGGTGAGTGACCAGACAAGTGCAAATACCTGTTCCGGATGCTCATTCCGCAGGTTGTTATATGCCATGACCAGAATCCCGCCAATCATCAGAATGAGGCCGTAATTAAAGGTCATCCATGCATTATCCAATGCCCAACCCCGTGCTTCCTGAACCGTATTGGTAACTGCAACCTGCCCGAAGAACGCGAAGAAAGATCCGATAAGCAGGTTAAACAGGGTAGGGCTTACGATAAACAGTACCACGGCAAAACCAATTCCACATCCAAGCAGTGCAGCGGGATAAAAATACCATTCTTTTCCTTTTAAGTAACGGGCAATAAGGTAGAGCACACCCGTACCAACGATCAGGCCGATATATGCGATGATGTGACCGATTGAGTAGGTGGAAAGACCTATGCCGTGGTCTTTGAAACCAAATAAAATCAGTCCCAGTGATGCAATGGCGAATACAACGAAGTTGATGATGACAAGATACTCACTCGTCCGGTTTTTGTGAACATCGATGATGAACTGTATTACGGTAAATATTCCCGCAATCATCGCAAAGAGGATCATTGTCGGCATCACAAAGAGGCCAAGCACGTAAGCAATGCCTGCCAAAGCTGAGAAAATGACTGATTTTTTGTAAGTGTTAATATTTTTCAGATCAGTTATTGTCTCTTTCTCTGAAAGCAGAGCGTACATATAGAACAGGCAGAATATGGTGGAAAAGAGGACTTCTGCGATATGGTGATCCATATAGCCGTATAAAGAACGGTAGAAATACTGTCCGGTTACAATGGCCGAAAAGCCAGATGTCAAAAGACCGGTTTTCCAGTCCCCGCAGGTCTTGCCCACCCAGTACATAATAGCTACAATAGCTGCTGCCATGATAGCGGGAATCACAAGGCCAACTCCAATGATTTCCGGACGCGTTGTTGCACCCGTAATCATGCAGCCTATGGCGACGATCATGGGGAAGAGAGGCCCCCAGTAGATCATCGAACCCGTGGGATACAGGGTCATGGGATCAAACCAGGCATATGCGAGATTATTGGCAAGCATCTGTTCAACCTGACGCAGGTTATAGAGCGGGTCATCACTTCCGACCATCATCAGGATATCTGTATTCCCCATCATGAACATAGGAATAAGACGAAGCCAGAGTGCGAAGAGTGAGAACAGGGTTACAAGGCCGATAATCACAAACGTCCGGCCGTTTTTTAAATTAAATTGTACCATAAGGCTAACCTTTCGTGGGTACTTGGTTTAAAGTTGTAATCATTAATAAATTTGGATTAATGTATCAGAGGATTGCCTTTAAAATCGTCTCGAACTGTCGTGATTTCTCTTTCCAACTATAATTTTCGAGATTGATGGAAAAATTGACCGGGTTATCCATCAAGGTCTTAATCTCTGCGATATACTCTTCCTGCGTCCGGTAGACTGACAAATTAGGTCCCCCGATGCGGGACACATCGGGAATTGGCCGCATCAGGATAGGTTTTCCACAGGCTGAATATTCAAAGAATTTGTTGGGAAGTGCAATATCTCCCCATTGGGGGGGTGAAAGGGGGATGGTGCAGACATCCATGCAGGCGATATAATTCGGGAGTTCGTGATAGGGTTTGGTCCCGGTAAAAACCACATGTTCTGAAATGCCGAGATCCCCGACAAGTTTCTTTAGTTCTGTCTCGTAACTGGTGAACAGCGAACTCCCCACAACCAGCATTTTTGTGGATGGACGATAACGGATCAATTCCGGAAGGGCCCTGATCATCTCATCAATGGCATACCATCGTTCCACACTCCCACAAAAACCGATAATAAAATCATCGGAACCAAATCCCAGTTCTTCTCGTTTTTTGTCTCCCGTCATAGGTTTGAAAATTTCTGTGTCCACACCATTTGTGACAAGATCTGCAGAAAAGCCAAATCCTTTGAGTTTTTCGACAAGCGAAGGTGAAACCGTTGTTATTTTATCACTGTTTGACAGGTTTCTTTTTGTGATTGCCCAGACACTTCTTCTGACCGCTTCCTGCATAAATCTGGCTTTAAAATATGCAGCAGCAGAGTCCGGGAACCAGTCCTTGAGGTCAAATACGACCGGAACATCATATTTTTTTGCTGCATGGATTACTGCTGTGCCGGCAAGCACATGAGCAGCAACTACGACATCAATACGCTGTTCCCGGATAATTTTGTTGAATATGTGGAAATGATACGGAGTATTGAACGTATAATGTAAAAGAGGACTGGTCAGGGGGAACTGTGTCGCCTCTTCTACGATAAGGCGGGTAGGACGAGTTTCTCCCCTGCTGACATGGAAGTGGGCAACGTGTACCTCGTGGTGGAGGGCCAGCTCTTCGAATATGTAGTGGTGCCGTGAAGGTATGGGGTGGTGGATATAATCCTGTGTTGATACAAGAAGAATCTTCATGAGGTATCCGGTAGTTTTTTTGGCTGTGATTTGCTTTGTGCTGTGATTTGCTGGTTGTACAATTTACCCGGTATCAGGTCTTATTTTCTTAGGTAATTCCCTGACCTTTGCCGGAGTACCAATCGCCATCATATGATCGGGGACATCACGGGTCACGACAGCACCTGCTGCAACAAGTGCACCCTTTCCGATGCATACTCCGGGTAATAAGGTTGCATTCGCTCCGATTGCGGCACGATCATGTATTACTGGACCCTCAAGCCCGCCGATGCGTGTAGGTGGATAACGATCGTTGGTGAGAATAGCGTTCGGACCGATAAAAACATGATTTCCTATCCGGGTATTGGTGGGTATGTATACCCGGCTCTGGAGATTAACATCGTTTCCTATGGTGGTGTTGCCATCTATCACCGTTGCTGTACCAATGGAAACCCGATCACCTATGCGGGTCTCTTCGCGGATCACAACATTATGCCCTGTCTGAAAAAAATCCCCAATAACCACATCGCAATAGAGGATGGTACCTGAGCGGATCACTGAATTTTTCCCGATTGTAGTCCCGGTAAAACCGGTTTTTTGCATCTTGTCCCGTGAGGGAAAACCAAGGGTTACCGGTTCGAATATCTGGGCATCGGGGCCAATGACATTTGTGCCATACTCAATCATTCAACGGTCACGCTCTTTGCAAGATTTCTGGGTTTGTCGACATCCCGTCCCAATGCAACTGCCGTATAATACGCGAGAAGCTGGAGAACCACAAGACTGGTGAGCACCTGCACATAAGGAGTAGTGCGGGGAATCGGAATGAAAATATCGACGATATCGGGCAGTTCACTATCCCCTTCGCTTCCAATGGCAATGACTGGCGCACCGCGTGCTTTCATCTCTTTGATATTGGAAACCATAACCGCATACGTGTCCCCCGGTATGCAGAGTGCAATGACCGGTGTTTCGGATGAAAGAAGAGCAAAAGGACCGTGTTTGAGTTCTCCTGCTGCATATCCCTCGGCATGGATATATGAGATCTCTTTCATCTTTAGCGCCCCTTCGAGTGCTACAGCATAGAACGGGCCGCGACCGACATAAAAGATGTCTTTTGCAGCTGTGCAGATGGCGACGGCTTCGGCAAGATCTATCAGCAGGATCTCCTCAATCGCCTGGTGGGCATGAAGGAGCATGTCATTGCATTTTCTATCGGAGATATTGTTGACGATCTGCATCAGAACAGCAAGCTGGGCGATAAATGATTTCGTTGCAGCTACGCTGATCTCAGGTCCTGCCCGCATGAATATTGTTGCATCCGCTATACGGCTCACACTGCTTCCTAATATATTGGTTATTGCAAGTGTCCTGCAGTTGTGTGCTTTTGCCTGTTTAAGTGCTGTGAGTGTATCAGCTGTCTCACCGGACTGGGTGATACCAATAACCAGTCCTTCAACCGGGGGCGGATAATATTTGAATTCCGATGCGAATTCAAGCCGGACGGGAACCCTGCAGGACTCCTCAAGGAGATATTTAAAAATGAGCCCGGTATGATATGAGGAGCCACAGGCTACAACGGTGATTGAGGTGGGATGATGGACAAATCCCGGAAGTGTTTCAGAATTTACGGCACGGATGGTATTATAGAATGCCTGAGGCTGTTCGTAGATCTCTTTGAGCATATAATGTGCAAACCCGCCTTTTTTTACATCCTCAAGTGACCAGTCAATAAGCTCCAGGGGGCGCTTTACCCGTGTTCCCCGGTTGTATATCGCAATCTTATCCCCGCGGATGGTGGCAATATCCCCGTCTTCAAGGAATATGGCACGTTCGGTATGTTCGAGTATGGGTGTCATATCCGATGCAGCAAAAGTCTCACCGTCTCCAATTCCAATAACCAGCGGACTTGCGTTTCTTGCGACGATCATCTGTTCTTCATTATCAGCGATGACAAGAAGGGCATAGGATCCTTCAAGTTTCGGGACAACTGTCTTCACTGCAAGAAGGAGATCCTTTTTCTTTCCATATTCCTCCTCTATGAGGTGAACGACAACTTCTGTATCCGTATCCGAACGAAACGTATGCCCCCGGGCTTTGAGTTGTTTTTTTAACTCTGAATAATTTTCAATTATGCCATTGTGGACAAGGGCAATGGTACCTGAGCAATCCATATGCGGATGGGCGTTTGCGTCATTAGGAATACCATGGGTTGCCCAACGTGTGTGGCCGATGCCGATCTTTCCTTTTAACCGTAGAGATGATTGGGCATTTTCCGAAATTCTTCCCTTGTGTTTATCGAATTCAAGGCACTTTCCGATCGTTGCAACACCAAATGAGTCATAACCCCTGTACTCGAGTTTTTTCAATCCCTCAACGATCAGGGGTGCAGCCTCTCTCCTGCCCACATATCCGACAATACCACACACGTTACATCACCGTAGAGCCGTCCGGGATATTCCGGGATTTCAGACAGCCCTGTTCCTCAATAGTTACATTATTTCCGATAATGGAGTTATGATAGAGGGAGAACGATCCGCTTTTCACGTTATCTCCAAAGATTGCTCCGAATTCCGATCGGGTCACGCAACCTTCAATCTCCAGAAGACCACTTGCCGGACTTGCAGAGGTATGATCTGCAAGAGTACACCGCTCCCCAAGTACAGTATCTTTGATCAGGGAATGAGATCCAATCATGGAATCGTCCATGATCAGGGTGTTACCTATGGAGGTGAATGGTTCGATGGTGACCCGCGAGCCGATGCTTGTGTTGGGCTGTATGCAACAGTTCGGACCTATGGTGCAATCGTTTCCAATAAAAACCGGCCCGGTGATGAGGGTATTGGGACCTATTGATGTCCCCTTCCCTATCCTTACAGCCCCCTGAATGATGGTCTGCCTGCTTGCCGCCCCCTCCCGTGCGGGAGGAAGTGTGCTTAAAAGGCGACGGTTCATCTTGAGGAGATCCCATGCAAAGATTGCATCCTGCCAGTCATCAGCGGGGATTGCCCGAACCTGCTCCCCCTCATCTATCATCAGGGAGATCGCGTCAGTGATGTCATTTCCATGAATTTTGGAGAAGAATTCCTTTTTCAGGGAATAAATGCCGGTACTGACCATGAAGCTGGGGGCATGTTCGGGCTTCTCAATAATCTGGGTCACACAGCCGTCTTCCAGCATTACAACCCCGAAATTTGAAGGACTGGGATGTTCTTTTACCAGCATTGCATTGGGAATATCTTTGATATGTGCAATTGATTGGGGGTCTATGTAATTATCCCCCGGCAGGACGAGAAAATCCCCAACAATTTTTGACTCCGCACATAACAGGGCGTGTGCAGTGCCCAGCTGCTTGGTCTGAACCACTACTTCTATGGGTATATCAAGTGTATTCAAAAAACGGGTTACCTGCTCTTTTCTGTACCCGACAACGACGACAATGTCGCGTATACCATTTTTCAATAGGGCTTCAATCACATACTCGATGATCGGCCGGTTTGCTACCGGGATCATCGCTTTGGGTCGGCTCCTCGTGAGCGGGCGCACCCGTTTTCCTTCTCCTGCTGCTAAAATGACGGCCTGCATTTTTTCACCTAACGGATTGTTGCTTTGTCTCCGATACATCCCTCAATTAAGGAATTGGGTGCAAACTGTGCCCCACTGCCTATCATTGAACCGACATTGATGGAACAGTTGATGCCAAACTGGACATCATCTCCAATGACAGCCCCGAATTTTTTTCTTCGGGTATCTTTTCTGCATACTTTGATATTCTCATGGTCATGCCGGAGATTTGCGAGTTTGGTTCCTGCGCCGAAGTTACATCCGGATCCAATGACAGAATCCCCGATATAATTGAAATGGGGGATTTTTGTGCCGCTCATGATGATGGAATTTTTTATCTCAGAACAATGCCCGATATGGCAGTCATTGCCTATACTGGTAGCACCCCGGATATATGCGTGAGGTCCGATGCGACAATTTTTTCCTATGATACAGGGCCCCTCAATATACGTTCCCGATTTTATGACACTTCCTTTTCCGATATCAACAGAACCATGAAGGAATACTCCTTCTTCAACAACACCGGCATTCCTTGAATCCAGTGATTCCATCAGGGTAGTATTGGCATCAAGCATATCCCACGGATGTCCGACATCCATCCAGTAGGACAGGTTATAGGCACTCAATTTTTTTTCCGTTATTAACCCGGTTAGGGCATCGGTGAGTTCAAGTTCTCCTCGTGGAGAGGGTTGCACCTGATCGATGAGGTCGAAGATATCCTGAGAGAAAAGATATGCCCCGGCGTTGATCATGTTCGATTTAGGCTGTTTTGATTTCTCTTCAAGAGAAGTCACAATCCCACCCTCCACCAGGACCACCCCGTAATCCCCGGGATGATCGGTTGTGCTTATCCCCATACAGGGAGCGGGTTGGCTGCACAGGTTTGCAATATCGCCGGTTTTCAGGATCATATCCCCGTTCATTAAAAGAAACGGCCCTGTTACAAGATCCCGTGCTGATCGAACTGCATCAGCAGTCCCGTGCTGGTGCCGCTGAGGGGCGTAATCGATATGAATGCCCAACTCAGATCCGTCTCCAAAATATTTTCGGATCTCTCTTTCCCCATAGCCAACAACGAAAACAAAATCGGTGATACCTGCGTCACGGGCTGCAAGGACAAGATGCTCCATCATGGGACGGTTAGCGAGCGGGAGCATCACCTTCGGGCGCTTGGCCGTGAGAGGGCGCATCCGCTTCCCCTCTCCTGCGGCGAGCACGACACATTCCATACGTACAGCTCTCCTTACAACGTTTAAGCAGTTTTCCCCTGCTGTATCCTGTCACGTCCCATTGAAAGCATCTCCTTTGCTTTCCGGAGTGATTTTCCTTCGGCGGTGATGCGGATCTTGGGTTCGGTACCACTTGCCCGGATCAGGTACCAGCCATCGTCATCGGCAACACGGATACCATCTGTCGGGCTTGATGCACCGAGCAATGAGACGATCTCCCGTGCATTTTCATAACTAAATGATTCCCGCAGTATCGGATAGACCGGCATTGCGTTGAGCTCAGATGCGACATCCCATTCGGACGCAATCTCGCAGAACAATGCAGCAGCGTACGGGCCATCGGGACACAACGAGATCTTGGGGAATATCCATGCCCCCGATGGCTCCCCCCCGAAATCCCCCCATTTCAGGAGTTCTTCCGAAACATAAGAGTCCCCGACGGGGGTGCGCCTGACCTCAGCAATATCGTCGATGATCATTGAAGCATCACTTGTTGTGACAACCTTTTTTGCATCAAGATAGCGGGCAAAGAGCATGAGCAGGTGATCCCCGTCAATAAAATGCCCCTTGTTATCGAATGCCATCATCCGGTCAGCATCCCCATCATGAACGACCGCACATATGGCTTCGGTTTTTTTAACCATATCCCCCACGTAGCCGAGATGTTCTTTTAGCGGTTCAGAGAGGCGGGCAAAATGGCCGGAGGTATCACAGTTGATACAAGTTGTCTTTGCTCCTGCATCTGCAAGGAGTGATGGTGTAAGTGCGCATCCCGCACCGTTACCGCAGTCAACCACAACCGACATTCCCTGCCTGATGTTGATCATATCGAGAATTGCATTTTTATGCGGTGTGATAGCATCAAACGACTGCGCGCTTCCCTGGTGCTGCCAGTCTGCCCAATGCGGTGTTTTGAGCAGCGTCTCCATATCAGCCTGTTGTGCAAGGGTAAACGATGAACCATTGGGATTGAACAGTTTCAGACCATTGTATTCCTCGGGGTTGTGGGAGGCTGTGATCATACAGCCGGCTTTTGCTCCGCGGGTGTTGAATGCAACCGTGGGGGTGGGGACAATACCGGCAACATGTGCAGTTCCACTATTTCCCATTATACCGGACACAACCAGACGCATGAGCAAAGGGCTTGTTGTGCGGGTGTCCATGCCAACAATGCATTCTGAAGACTGCGTGGCCAGCGCAGACCCTACTTTTAATGCGGTATCGATTAGTGTCTGGTCAAATTTTCTCCGTATCCCCGATGACCCAAAAAGCATGAGAAATTATTGGGATGCTGTTAAAAAGAGTTTTACCCTTCTTTTGGATTCTGCAAATAGTTTTTTTTGCATTTGTGTTGTGGATTTTATACGCTTGTTCCGTACGGGCACCAGTGTTCGATCTGCTGGAGCCGGGCTACCCCGGCGGTTGAAGATCCGAGACAGATAACCCGTTTCGCATCTTTACATTCTGCAATCAGGTCCCCCAACTCCCTGTCGATAATGCCTTCTGCATTGATCAGGACCAGATCAGCATTATTCGTATCGGTGACAATCTCTGTATGGCGTGTGTTTTCGATTGCCGGCATACTTCCGATGCACCGCACTCGCTTTCCTTTGATCGCTATACCAAGTTCTCTCATGCAGTCTGCATGTTTCGAGGCCGGGCATGCATGAAGCACACGCGACAGGCAGAAAAAACCTGTTGCTACATTGATCATTGCACATGCGGCACTCCTTACAGATGGAGTATCCAGAGGAGCTCCAAACATGAATGAAATTTTTGTCTGGGCCCGGATCGGATCACTGGTGGTAAACTCTGCACTCCTTCCCCCAAACGATGCAATCATGCATGCACCCCAGTCGAACTGGCAGTTCACCGCATCCGGTTTCACGTCCAGAATGACCCCGACCTCTTCACACCCGCTATGTTCAAGGATCGTTTCAAGTTTGTTAACTGAGTCGATGAGAATGTCCATAATTATCCCTATTTGTTCAGGTTTTCATGAGCACAACACGAGCCGGTGATCCATCAAGCCCTTCAAGGCGCAGGGGGAGTGCAATCATCTCATAATCCCCTTCAGGTACTGCTGACAGTTCGAGGAGTTCGATGATAATACAGCCCTTCCCGAGAAGCTCCCGGTGTACCGTACCATCGCAATGATAGGATTCGATAGAGGGAGAGTCAATTCCGACACAGCAGATCCCTTTACCGGTGATAAGGTGTGCTGCGTCCAAAGACAGGGACGGATAATCCCCGATGAACTGATTTTGCCCGGAAAAAGATGTTTTGAGCAGGAGCCGGGTAATATTGTCCGTCTTTTTGTCCAGGTTTTCCGCAGTGATGGTACTTCCGGCCCTGCTCACATCCACTACCCGACATCTGCCTATCAGATTGATAAGGGGGATGGTATCAATCGTATCACCGGTTTTAAGGTAGTGCACCGGTGCATCGATATGGGTACCCGTATGGGTACTCATATGCAGGTCACTGATCAGGTATTTTCCCTCATCCCGCTGCGTGAATGATAGTTTCATATCCCCGGGGAACACCAGCGTTTCATCTGAAAGGGGTCGTGTTATGTCAATAATTTCCATGGTATCAGTTTTCCCAGCCATGTTTGCCAATAAGTGGTACAAACCTGACTCCTCCGTGGTATTCAGGAATCAGTCTGCCCCCCTGTTTTTCAAGAGTCATCATCTCCTGGATATCGCGTGCCCCTACCGGCGCTACCAGCCTTCCTCCTTCAGCCAGCTGATCCACAAGCACCCGGGGAATTTCAGGTGTTGCTGCGGTTACCATAATTCCATCATAGGGGGCATTTTGCGGATAGCCCTGCGTCCCATCGCCTTCAATGACTTCCACGTTCTGAATCCCTAATGATGTTAGGTTATTCCGGGCAAGAATCACGATTGCCGGTATCCTTTCTATGGTGGTTAACCTGTGCACAAGCCGGGACAGAACAGCTGCCTGGTACCCGCATCCCGCACCGATCTCAAGGACATTATCAGAACGTTTCGGGCGGAGCAGTTCTGTCATCAGCGCAACGATATATGGCTGAGAAATGGTCTGTCCGTTCCCGATGGGTAGCGGATTATCGTCATATGCAGACTGATCGTAGGGTGGTGGGATGAAGTGATGGCGGGGAATCTCCCGCATTGCTGCAAGTACCCGGATGTCGTGAATGCCACGGGCTTCGATCTGACGTTCCACCATCCTGTTTCGTTCTTCAGCTCGTGGATAAGGAGACATATTACCCGATTTTAGAATCCGGACTTTTCCGCTACATCAATGGAGGCGTCGATCTGCTTTTGCAGCTCTTCCGGCAGACCACTGATCTTCACATCAAGAAAACCGCGAATAATCGTCGCGGTTGCTTCATCCTCATCAAGCCCCCGGGACATGAGGTATTCAATCTCATCTTTTGCGAGTTTTCCCACTGCTGCTTCGTGCGAAAGCTCGGTACCTACAACGGATCCCTCGATCTCCGGAATTGCGTAAATAACGCCATCTTTCAGGATCAGGCCCTTACATTCAAGATGCCCACGGGTGCCGGCAGTCTTGCCGTTGATATGTCCCCGTGAAATAATGGTGCCCCCTTTGGTGATGGCGCGCGTGATCAGTTCAGCGCTTGCACCGACACCTTCGAGAATTGCACGGGACCCAAGATCCATCAGTGAACCCGGCGTAGCGATTACGATACTGCTGAAACGGGCAACCGAGTTCGCACCTTTGAGCGTTGCGGTCGGGTACATCTGTACCTTTTTCACCGGCTGCATACAGACATAGTTGGAAAGGAACACCCCGTTCTCCTCAACCACCGAAGCGCTTCTTGGGTAGACCTCGATATTTTCACTCCAGTTGTGGATCATGGTGAAGCTGATCTTTGCATTCTTTTTTACATAGAATTCAGAGATCCCGTAATGTGCACCGCCTTTCCCCACATGTGCACCGCTCGTGCAGCCGGATATGATGTGGAGTTCAGCTCCTTCTTCCGCGATAATGATATTGTGGACATGCTGGATCTGGTCTTTACCCAGGTACAGACATGCCTGGATGGGAAGGATATTGCTCGAACCCTTGTGGGCTATAATCACGTAGCCCTTGGGATCTTTTTGTGCTGCAACATATTTTGTGACGTCATCTTTATCTGGAGAGACCATCTTCCAGTTATAATCTTTAAGCCACGCGTATTTTTCGAATGCCCTGGCATACGAGAGGACTTCGATACCCTCCTGAGAGCAATCGGCATGAACAATATCCTGATCCATCTGGAGGAAGCTGCCGCACCGGTTCTTCATGCCGAGATCGATACCCGACTGGGCAAGCCGCTCCTGGTCGATCTTTGAGAGTTCCGGGGTAGTTATGCGTGACGGCATTCGAGACACTCCTTGTATCCGCGCTGTTTGATATCTTTTAATATTTCACGGGGATTTCCATGACACCTGATCTGCCCGTCGCACATCACATGACCTTTATCTGCATCAAGGTAATCGAGAATGTACCCGGTATGGGTAATGACAAGACCACTTTTTTTCCTGTTGGCGAGGTGTTTGTCTTTTTCGAGAAGCGCACCGATGGTTGTACCGATAAGGGAAATATTTTCCAGATCGACGCCACTTTCCGGCTCATCAAGCATGACAAAATCCGGGTTCTGGATCATCAGCTGCAACACTTCGCTGCGCTTGATCTCCCCCCCGGAAAATCCCTTATTAATGTCCCGTTCCAGGAATTTGTCCATATTGACTGATTTTGCCAGTTCCGGAATATTTTCCTGTTTGGTCCGGGAAATGGCGGTGAGCATTTTCCCCAGTTTTAATCCGGAAATTGTTGGTGGGCGCTGGAAGAGCATGCCAATACCACGTTTTGCCCGTTCGTTGGCGTGCATGCCCGTTACATCCTCACCATTGTAGGTGATCGTCCCTTTTGTTACCGTGTAGTTGGAAAAACCCATCAGGGTCATGAGAAGTGTTGTTTTTCCAGATCCATTGGGACCAAGCAGAACATGTGTTTCCCCATCTTCAATATGGAGATTTATGTCGTGCAAAACTTCTTTGTCCCCGATATTGACATACAAGTTTTTGACCTGCAGCATAAAACAATCGTAGAGAATATGTCGATTGCTGCATTAAACGCTTTTCACTTTACGAACAAAAGGTATTGGAATTTCGGCATCTTTTAACCTGTCTGATGGTAAATTACACACAGGATATCACGTGTCATGAGATCTGAAAAAGTTCAGGATAAGAAAGGCAAGGCAAAAGTCAGGCAGGGATCAAAGAATGCCAGGAACGGTTTTATCACCACTGAACCTGTGGAGATCCACCCGTTTGTTAACCGTATCATATGCGGCGATGCACAGGATGTTCTTACCCGCATCCCGGACCGGAGTATAGATCTCATCATCACATCCCCTCCCTACAACTTCGGGCATACCTACGCGCAGGATCCCAATGATGATACGCATGAATGGAATGAGTATTTTGAAAAGCTCCTGCTGGTATGGACAGAGTGCGAACGGGTGCTCAAGCCGGGCGGTCGCATCGCGGTAAACGTCCAGCCGCTTTTTTCAGATTATGTGCCGACCCATCACATCATCTCCCGCCAGCTTGCCCGGCTCGGGCTTCTCTGGAAAGCGGAGTTCCTCTGGGAGAAAAACAACTACAATGCAAAGTATACTGCATGGGGAAGCTGGAAATCCCCCTCGATGCCCTATATAAAATACACGTGGGAATTTATCGAAGTCTTTGACAAGGAGACCCACAAAAAGACCGGGAAACGTGAGGATATCGATATTACCGGGGATGAATTCAAGGAGTGGGTGCTCGGAAAGTGGACATTTCCCCCGGAAACACGCATGAAGGATTACGAACATCCGGCCATGTTTCCCGAAGAACTGCCCCGGAGACTGATGAAACTGTTCTCGTACAAAAACGATATCATCCTCGATCCTTTCAATGGCGCAGGCACGACAAGCCTTGTTGCACGGAAACAAGGGCGACGATTTGTCGGGATTGATGTCTCCGAACAGTATTGCGAGATGGCACTGAAACGGGTAACCGGTGTGGATATTACACCAGAGACCCCTGAGGGAAATCCATATCCCTCACTTCTCACCATAAAAAAACCGGATTAGAAAAATGAGGGGACGTCCGTCTTTCATAATGGCAGATTCTGTTGTATATATTCATAAACGCCAGACCTGTCGAAATTATGATTGAGTATATAGTTGTGGACCTGAACCGCTTTTTCATATCGGGAAAATAGTGTCCGGTATGTGCTCAGATTTGCATTATAGTCCGCGACCAGCCCGTTGTGCACGGGTACCTGTGCATTATAATTCAGGGTATTACCCGATCCTTTCATGCTCTGCATCTGTGATTCGAGCTGCGTGATCCTTTCCTGCCGTGTCTTGAGATCCGCTTCAAGACTAATTATCTGTGGTTCCAGTTCCTTTACAATCTGCTCAGACTGAATATATGCACTGTTGATAGAGCGGGTTTCCTTCCCGCCGGTATAGATCTTCGTACCGTTTCCAATGGGAATGATAACCGGGTTTGATTGCAGCGTGCGACCGCCAAGGAGTGTACTCGCAGGGACCCCGACAAAGGAGATATTTGTTGTCTCGATATAGGAATAATTACTGTTTTTATAGAGATAATCATCAGCGGCTATCCCAACTGCCATATGTTCCTCTGGTCTAAATGACATCAGAGCAATCCTGTAGCCCTCACGGGAAAGAAGTCCGGCAAGAAGCAGGCTCTTGTCATCACAATCTCCTGAACCATCAACAACTGTCTCAACCGGAAATTTCGCAGGATTATCCGCGAGCGTCTCGTACCTGAGTGACTGGACGAACGTTGTTATCAGTTCGAGGTATTGATCATCAGAAAGTCCCTTTTCTGTTTTAATCTTCCTGAACTCCTTAAGCAAGGCCTGGTAGAGATCCTCCTGTGCAGGATCGTTTATCATCGAATGGTAACTCTCTGTAACCCACGTGAATTCTGAGATATTTCCATAAATGGTAACATCCTTTACTGCGAGTTTTGCACCCTGGTACACAGCGTCGCTGACCGGTACAGTGATTGTAATCATTTCCTGTCCAAACGGATACGAATGCGTTGAAGCGATGGATCGTGAATCAGAAGATAATGGTACGATATGTGGTGAAACAACCGACGCTTGGGGGAGAAACAGCCCTCCCATATATGCTGCCAGTATGGCGATTGCAAAAATAAATAAAAAAACCAGGAAAAATATGGTATTTTTATGGGTCATGTATCTGTCCCCGTTTTATTGTGTGAGTAGTGCCGGTCATAGAATTTTTTCCAGGGAAGCGATGGAATCGATGATATGCGTTGGTTTTACTATTGCACTCTTTACTATCTCTTCACGGAATTTACCTGTTCTGACAAGGATGCTCCTCATCCCGGCATTATGAGCCCCTCCGATATCGGTGAAGATGTCGTCTCCGATCATTGCGACCTGTTCGTTTCGTAAACCCATATCGTTGAGAGCAAGATCAAAGAATGTTTTTGAGGGTTTCCCCATAACTATTGCCGTCTTGCCGGATGCAAACTCAAGTGCCTGCACAAAGGGGCCGGCTGACAGAGAGAGGCCGTCGTGTGCCATCCAGTACCGGTCTTTTTCAAGCGCAATCAGCTCCGCTCCCTCCATGAGGTGACGAAAAGCTGTATTGAGACTGTCATAGGTGACTGAATCCCCTGCATCGCCGACTATCACATAATCTTTCTTTGCACCGGCATCTTTTGCACAAACCTGTTTAAAATCCCGGTCAACATCCCCGGTGGTAAGAAGACAGCAATGTTGTTTGCCGGTTTTTTTCATATATGCAACGGCTGCCAAAGGTGGAGTGAAAATATATTCCTCGGGGATGTCAAACCCCATGACAGATAACCGGCTGGCAATGGTCTTCCGGCATTTCCGCGTTGTATTGGAGACAAACCGGAACGTGTAGTTTTCCTGCATAAGATGTTCGATAGCATCCTGTGCTCCTGCAATAGGATTATCCCCAACGTAAAGAACCCCGTCAAGATCGATGAGAAAGCCTTTGATTCCTTTCATGCATCACGACCGTCTTTTCTTTCACGCCAAAATGCCTGGTTTTTCACGGCACCACTCTCTGTAAAAATGATTGTGTTCCCGGAAAGATTAACTGTCTCATTGCAGCATCAGACCTGTTTTTACACTTTCACCCTGCACGGCCGGAAGTTTATACGTCCATTTCTGGATGTAATCCTGAAGATGGCTGCACTACAAGCATCTGCCCGGATCGGATCCCTCTGGCACCAGCGCATGCAGACGCTGAAGGAATACGAAGTTGTCCGGGATGGAAACATATTCGGGACGAGTTTTTCTAACAGTGTTGTCTTTTCATCGGAGTATGATCAGGCGCGGCAGCAGCTTGATCATCTGATCGCCGGTTACCATGATCGGCCTTTTGAAGCAGTTTTTTCCGGGGAAGAGATATCCAATGATTGCGGTACCTGCTTCTCGTTAATGAGCCCGCACTCCCTTCACCCCCCGGCATTCGATCTCGATCAGTACCGGAACTCTATTCTCGGTGATTTGACTCTCGTCCGGGGGATTGGCCGGGCAACGGAAAAACGACTCCGGGCCAGGGGTTACGAGACCCTGCATGATCTCGCTGAGCATCCTAAATACCGATCGCAAGTGCACCCGGTCATTGACTGTATGTGTCACGGGGATTCGCGTGATATCATGGAACTCATCGGTAAACGGCATGCAAAATCGCACTCCCTGGTGCTGGGTGCAGCAGGTTTGCATGAACCTGAGGATTATGTCTTTCTTGATATCGAGACCATGGGCCTGTTCTCCCGGCCGATCATTCTCTTTGGTATTGGCGTTATGGAAAACGGATCCCTGAATGTCTACCAGTACCTGCTCCGCGATATCGCGGAGGAACAGGCAGCACTCTTTGAGACAATTCGCCACTTGTCCGGAGACCGAAAAGCACTCGTGACATTTAACGGTAAAGCCTTCGATCTTCCCTACATCAATGACCGGCTCGGGTACTATGGGATGAGTACTCCTTCCAGTACCCGCATCCCGCATTTTGATGTCCTGCATTTCAGCCGCAGGCACTGGCGGGATCAGTTTCCCTCCATGCGACTCACAGCGCTGGAACGCGAGGTCCTGCATATTCATCGCGAGGATGATATCCCCGGCCAGATGGTGCCGGAATTTTATGAAACATACCTGCGGACGGGTAATTGCGGCCCTCTCGTCCCGATCGTTGAACACAACCGGCAGGATATTATCTCACTTGCCCTGTTGTTTTTCCACCTGATGGGGGAGTCCTATGGCTGTTGATGATGTCATCCGGCTTCTCACTACCAACCCGGTTTATCATCGCCGTGTCGTACACACCGAAATTATTGAACCCCGGCCCCCCTGTTACGGTTCACTCGATTCCCCTCTTTCCGATTGTATCACTTCATACCTTGATCAGAACGGCATCCGGCTTTACACGCACCAGTGTGATGCCATCAACCGCATTAACGCCGGAAAAAACGTGATTCTCACAACACCTACGGCAAGCGGCAAGACCCTGGCGTTCAATATTCCGGTTTTTTCCGCGCTTGAAGCTAACCCGGATGCCCGTGCATTGTACCTGTACCCGACAAAAGCGCTGTCAAACGACCAGCTCGCAACGCTTGAGCAGATGGCAGACTATACCGGCATTTCAGCAAAACCTGCCATCTATGACGGGGATACCCCCCAGTCGCGACGGGCGGCGATACGGGATAACTCGCGGATCATCATATCGAATCCGCATGAGATGCATCATGTCCTGTCCTGGCATATGAAATGGCGCCCGCTGTTTGCGAATCTCCGGTTTATTGTCATCGATGAGGCACACCGGTACCGGGGGGTATTCGGTTCACATATTGCGATGCTGATCCGGCGGTTGTCGCGGCTTTGCCTTCATTACGGCTCACGCCCGCAATTTATCCTGTCCACCGCAACGCTGGCGAACCCGGAGGAATTTTCCTCACGGCTGACCGGTCATCCCTTTAAGCTGGTCGATGGCAATGGTTCCCCCCACGGGAAGAAACACTTCGTCCTCTACAACCCGTTCTACGATGGTATAGGAGAACGATCCACGCACCAGGAAACAAAAGACCTCCTGGTCTCCTGCGTGAAAAACGATCTCCAGACCCTGTGTTTTACCGGTTCGCGGAAGATGGCAGAACTCGTCACCCTCTGGGCCCGGGAAGATGCACGGCGTTCGAGTGTTAAACTCGCAGATGCGATCTGTGCCTACCGGGCGGGGTATCTTCCCGAAGACCGGCGGGCTATAGAAACCCGTCTCAAAGACGGGACGATGAAGGGTGTCGTATCGACAAACGCGCTCGAGCTGGGCATTAATATCGGATCGCTCGATGCCGTGATCATCTCCGGGTACCCGGGCACCATGATGTCTACCTGGCAGCAGGCTGGCAGGGCCGGAAGGAAAGGAGATGTATCCCTTGCCCTTCTTGTTGCACAGGCAAATCCCCTTGACCAGTACTTCATGAACCACCCGGATCAGTTCTTCTCGCGTTCTAATGAACACGCGATTGTTGATACGGAGAATCCTTATATCGTATCCGGGCATCTCCTGTGCGCCGCAGCCGAGCTCCCTCTCCGTGAGGATGAAGACCGGGTATTTTTCGGGGATACATTCCCCCAGTTGCTTCCGGAACTTGCAGCCACCGATCTTGTCAGGAAGACTGCGCGTGGCTGGGTATATTCCGGGCGGGGCAGAGCTGCCGAACTGGTAAGCCTTGGGGGGATCCCCGGTGAATCATTCCGTATTATGTGTCATGGCAGGATGCTTGAGACCCTGGACCGGGCGCAGGCATACCGGGAAGCGCACAAAGGCGCGATCCTCCTCCACCAGGGTGAGATGTATCTTGTCAAGGAGATAGACCTGGAAACCCATACCGTGCGGGTGACAGAAGCCGACGTGGATTACTACACGCAGCCCTTAAAAGAGGTAGACCTTGCTGTCATAGAGACTCTCGAAACCTGTGAATTGAATGGGGTGAAATGCGCCTTTGGGATAGTAGAGGTGACCGAACAGTATACCGGTTACAAGATCAAGCGCGGGGATACCATTCTTGGTGTCGAGCCCCTCACCCTACCTCCACTCACCTTCAGTACGAAAGCATTCTGGCTCATCCCCTCTCCCGATACGGAGCAGAATATTTTGAAGGGGAATCTGGATTTCGCCGGTGGGCTGCACGGTGCCGAGCATGCCCTCATCGCCCTCATGCCCCTGCATGTGATGTGCGATCGCTGGGACATCGGCGGATTGTCATCCGTCGCATATGGAGAGAACGGGGAGCCGGTCATATTTGTGTACGATGGCTATGAAGGGGGCATCGGCCTTGCAGAGAAAGCCTACGAGATCCTGCCCGATCTGTTTGCCACTGCCCATGCACTGGTGCGGGACTGCCGGTGCGATGAAGGCTGCCCGTCCTGCATCTACTCACCCAAATGTGGGAATGACAACCAGCCTCTCGACAAGAACGCGACAACGCTTATTCTTGGAGACCTCTGCCGGGAATCTGTGATCGCTGAATCCGCCATGGATTCCACGAGCTCTGAAACCGCCTCTTCGTGAACTGGTCTTTGGGCAATCCATGGTACACATTCTTTGGAGTTCCGGGAATAACCCCCCCACAACAATTGTACCCACGCGACTCCCACCCTCCGCCGGACTTGAAAGCGCGATAGATAAGCAATACTCATGAACGCAGAAAAAAATAAGCGGATAAAAAGAATAACAGGATTTCTCCAGAGCACAAAAAACAAATTATTCTTTGATGGTAGAGCGGACAGAGAGGAATACCGGCCCCCGCACATCCACTTTCTTGTTATTGTCTGTCACTGCACGCATTGCAAACTCCTCGATCTTCAGGTTAATGTCACTGGGGAGTTTCGCCATCTTTACCTGTACCGTGGTGGACTTCCCGCACCGGGCAGCTTCTTCTATCCGGGCAGCCGCTAGTGCTGCAACTGCGCTCAGGTAGCTGATGCCGGTTGACACGCCCTCTGTCCGCACCTGTTTCCACTTCTCTACATCTGGTACACCGAGAATCGATCCCTCGTGGACGAATATTTCATTGGCGCAGGCAGGACCGCAGAGTTTTGCATTGGATTCTGGCTCTTCTACAACTACTTTCATGACCACTCCGCCAAGAGTCCCTTCCCATGCATCGAACGAGCATGGCCCGGCAGCGGCGCCATTTGCGGTGGCGACACGGAGGATCGCTGCTGCAAGCTGCTTTCCTTCCGGGGACACCGGTTCTTCCCGCACATGAACTGCACGGGCGATCTCCCTGTCCGTAATCGGCCGGGGGAAGAACTGGGGGAAACAGAGTTGCCGGACATCGTTGGAATTGTACGCGATCATCGCAAGCCGCTCTACACCTAACCCAAGGTTCATCACCGGTACCCCGATACCATACTCAGCAAGTGCCGAGGGGGAGTACATTCCGAACGTTGCAACTTCGACCCAGCCATGGACCGGGTGCTGGGCGTAGACTTCGGTCTGCGAATCCGGCATATAATACTTGGATCGTTTCTCATCCGGCTGGAACCGGAAGTCCGTGTACCCGAATGCGGAGAGGAGCGCTTCGCTAACCGCTTTACCGTCCTCTATGGTGACATCTTCGCCGGCAATGATACATGATGCCGAGTGATAGGTCATCAGCCGGGTCGGCCCTTCAGCCTGCTCGCGCCGGAAACACCGGTCAACCGAGAACATACGGATGGGGAGCGCTGTTTTTTCCCAGATAGCGCCGAGCGTCATGAACCAGCCGCTCGTCATGTGACTGCGGAGGGTGGAACGCGAGGATTCGGGGACCAGTGCCCTGAACTCCGGAAAGACCGCGTCAAGGATGTGCACAACCAGTGCATCATCCACGCCAAGCACCTTCGAGAGTTCGAAGGTAAGTTCATCGCCATCGATCTCCGATTTTTTGTATGCATGAAGGGTCTCCCTCAGGTGTTCCTCAGTCTCCTTTGTCATGGGCTGGTAATGTTCATGGTGATGGGCTTGTGCAACCGGAACCGCATCGTGGTGGACGAGCGGGCTCCGGTGGCTCATCAGGATCTCGTTGATCTCATCGAGCTGTTTCCGGGCGATCCCCACGTTCGGGCGCGGGAGTCCCCCGAGATAGAAGACCCGGTCGAGCACGGCCATTGCTTCAGGGCCGAACTGCCGGTAGATGTCCTGTTCCTCTATGATGACCGGGTTTTCGGCTTCATCAAATCCCAGCGAAAGGTAGGTCTCGCGGAGCCGGTTTATCGTGGCAAAGATCGGGTGTGCCTGAGCCCGTTTGAACGAGAGGCACGGGTAGGTTGCCGCATGTCCCGGCGGGGTTACAACAGACGGGCCTTCGTGCCATGCTTCTTCAAAATTCTCATGCGACTTTCGTTTCCATTCTTCGGGATTGAACCTCATGTTTTACGCTCCAGGCAGACCACTCTGCTCAATATATTCTCATCTTTGAACCGGTAATCGCTCGCGGCGGCAATCTGCTCTGCAAACGCCCGCACACGCTCATGCTCCGGCATATTCTCTCTAGCCAACCGGTTTCTACTGTATCCCAGATACATATATCCCTTCACTTCCACAAATGACGCGCCAGAATCCTGCAGGATCGCTGCATATTTTTCCGGTGCGAAATCATTGAGATCCTTAACAAGGGTGATCCGTACCGCGGACCGCCGTGTTCCCAGCAGGGAAAGACTCTCGTTCACGCGTTCCCAGTAATCCTCCTGCGGGCGGCATACCGCGATGTAGGTCTCCCGATCCGGTGCATCGAGTGAGACATACATCTGGTACGGGTGGCACCGACGGAGCATATCCGGGTTTGTGCCGTTACTCACGAGAAATGTCGTATAGCCCGTATCGTTAAAGAGATCAATCAGCGCAGGGAGCTGGCTGTAGAGTGTTGGCTCCCCGGAGAGCGAGATCGCGACATGTTTGGGATCCAGCGCTTCCTGCCATTTTTCGGGAGTGACCGTATTGTCAAGAACAGCATTGTATCCCGCAAGAGCCTTTTTCTGGAACTTGTGCACACCGGCAAGAATCGTTTCCGGAGAGCATTCCTCTTCCTCGGGCATCTCCTCTTCATAGGATCGCCAGCAGAAAAGGCAGCGCTGGTTGCAGCGCAGGGTGGGGGTCATCTGGACGCAGCGGTGACTGTCAATCCCGTAGAACTGGTGCTTGTAGCACATGTCGCCGCCCATGAGCGCCCGTTTGCACCACATGCAGGGCTTGAGAGCGGCACCCGAAGTCTTTGAAAAAAACTGGTATCCCTGTCTTCGCAGGGCATCACATGGTGCGGATGGCATCGATCCCAAGTGTCTCTAACGATTCTTTGAGCGTGTTCTGCGCCGCTTTCACCAGCGTGAGCCGGCGATCGCGGACTTTTCCCTCGCTTTTCAGTACCGGGTCGAAGTGGTAGAACGAGTTGAAGGTGTCGGCAAGTTCGCGGGAGTATATGGCAAGGATATGCGGACGGAGCTCCGCGATCACCCGTTCAATGACCATGGGCAGCTTTGCAATCTGTTTGGCAAGGGCAATTTCCGCCGGTGTCTCAAGATCGTAGCACTCTTCAAACGGGCCTGCCTTCTCTAAAATACTACAGGCACGGGCATGGGAGTACTGGATGTACGGTCCGCTCTGGCGTTCGAAGTCCAGTGCCTCCTTCCAGTCAAAGACCGTGCTCTTTTCTGGAGAGACTTTCACGATATCGTAGCGGACCGCTGCAAGGCCGACCGATTGTGCAATTGCCCTCCGGGCCGGTTCATCGAGTTCGGGTCTCCGTGCGGTCACTTCATCGTATGCCCGCTTGTTGATCTCGGTGATCAGGTCGTCGGCCGAGACGAACTTTCCAGCCCGGGTGCTCATCGACCCTTCCGGCAGGGATACGAACTCGAAGTGGACGATCTCCGGTACCTTCTCCCCAAGCAGTTTCATGGTGCACTGGAGCTGGGCGCCGATCAGCTTGTGGTCAGCCCCGAGCACATCGATCATCCGGTCGAAATTCGCCCCTTTCCATGCATGAAACGCAAGGTCGCGGGCTGCATAGACGGATGTGCCATCGCTGCGCCGGATCACGTACTTGTTCTCGAAGCCGAACTCCGAGAGATCGAGTGCAAGGGTCTCTTCCTGTCGTGCCTGCGGAAGTTTCCTGATCCGGTTGATGATCTTCTCGGTATAGCCATTCCGGATGAAATCGCTCTCCCAGACAAACCGGTCGTGCGCAACATTGAGGTTCTTCATCGTGACCTTGAACCCGTCTAGGCAGCGTGAGACTTCGTTCCTGAACTTCTTAACCGTGGGAGTATCGCCTTTCTCCACGAGTTGCATCAGTTCATTGACCTGCTGGGTGATTGCCGGATCTTTCTCGATCTCGCGGTTCGCGGCTATGTAGATGCGGGCAATATGGGCATCCTCTTTCTCGCCTTCCTGCTGGGTGCTGTCGAGATGGGTGAATCCCCAGACCACGATGGCGATCTGCCGCCCCATGTCATTGACATAGTACTGGACTTCGAGTCGGTAGCCGGCTTTACGGAACGCCCGTGCAAGCGTATCCCCAATGATCGAGTTCCGGATGTGTCCCACGTGGAGAGGACCATTGGGGTTGGCGCTCGTGTGTTCGAGAACCACGCGGGTTGTTTTTTTCTCAAGCGAACCGTAGCCGGGCTGGATTGCGGCTTTCACCGTCTCGCTGACATATTCCTTTCCGAAAATAAAATTGATATACGGGCCTTTTGCTTCAACCTGTGTTCCCGCGAGATCAGGATGTTTTGCCAGCTCGGCCACAAGGTCCTGTGCGATCTTGACCGGCGCCTGTTTCTTCTGCTTTGCCAGTGCGAATGCAATAGTCGTGGCAAGATCGGCATGCTCCCCGCCTTCGGCCAGCAGCACATCTTCCATACCGGTACTCTCCCTGAGCACGCGCTCCAGTATCGTTCGTTTCTCCAGTAACATCAGCATCCCGTCCTGTAGCGCAGTATTGCCGCAATTCCGCCAAATGCGGTGAAGAGGATCGCCCCCTCTTCAAAATCATCGGAGATGAGCTCGACTTTGGCACTGCTCAGTTCAGCGAGTTTGGTCAGTTCATCGATGATATCGATCTCCTCATCGAGAATGAGCGGTGCAGTGCATTTCGGACAAGAACCGAGCGGGATATCCCCGACCGTTTTTCCTGCATCGATGTGAACCGTCTTCTCATCAGTGAAATCGCAGTTCTGGCATTTTATCCGGAGCCGGGATTTACGGAGGTTTGCCGAGAGGAGCAGGGTGTCGACCGCCCCGATTTCAAGATTTTTCCGGATACTCTCTTCCCCGTAGGCAGCATTGCTGGTATCCTTGACAAGCTCTTTGAGGAACTTGTCCATGAGCGCTTTTTCCTTGACTACGGTCATGCCCTTGAGCGCGTCCTTTGCCGCATCCACCAGTTCGGAAAGTCCGTCTTCGTTGGTATATGCTACATCAAAGATCCCGATGATCCGCTTCTGGATCTCGTGGTGGAGAAAGTTGCCTGCTTCAAACTCCTCTTTTGTCGGGCTGGGGCCCCCGATCAGCAAACCTTTGAACCGCTCGAAGAAATCTTTCTCTGCAAGGAATATGGCACTGGACCGCTCCCCTATTCTGGTATAGAACTCGGCAATCGCAATCTCCCTGAGACGCCCGAACCGGGCAGCGGACTGGCCGCCTTTGCGCGTCTTTCCCGGGACTGTTGAGGTTGTACCGCCAACGGGTTCGATCCGGTTGCCGCGCAAAAAGCCCCAATACGCTTCCCGACGGTCAAGGACGAGGAGCCCGTAGATGGACTTCTCTTCGAGCATCTGCTTGAGCGGCTCGAGCTCGAAGTTCGAGCTGCAGCGATACATGTAGAGGTTAAGAGGTTCAGGGGGCTCAACGATCGTGCACTGGAGATCCGTACGATCCCCATAGGTTTTGACGGTACCACAGAAGATCGCAAGGCCATGCAGGGGTGGGCGCTTGTAGTACTTGAGCCGGGAGAGGATGGAGGAGATAGCACTCTGGACATTGGTTTTGGTCTGTTTGCTCTTGATGTTGGCACACTGGCCAAACTCATCCTTGAGCTGGTTGGTAACATCGTAGATCTGCTTGTCAGGGGGGATATAAATCGTGATAAGTTCCGTCCCGTCTCCCTGCTGTAACTCGAGCTTTTCGAGCGCCTTTTTGAACTCGTAACGCTTTCGCGCGTCGTCCATTTCCCGTTCTTCTGCCATTGCCGGTCTCAAACCTCTCTGGAGCTATTACTTATTCACTCTCGTGTGCCATAAATTTGCGCCCAGTGCATAATGATCTGCGCATCGACATCGCTGTTGATGCCATGATCACCGGAAAATTCGATGAAGGTTTTGGGCTCCAGTGCCGATTCAAAGAACTGTTTTCCGCTGGCAAACGGGATGATCGGGTCGCCTGACGTGTGGAAGATCCAGACCGGGCGCGGGGCGATTTTTGTCAAATAGGTGCTTGGCTCTACTGATGTGGCGAACCGAACGGGATCTCCTGTGTAGCCCTGGTGTTTCACGGAGTCCAGCAATCCCCAATCGGATGTCGAGATTCCCACGTACCCGGCGAATTGGGGATCAACACCGGCAGCGACTGCTGCATACCGTCCCCCATTGCTTGACCCCATTACATAGACCGGGACTGAGAACCGGTCGGATACAATCTTCTGCGCGCTTACCAGATCGCATATCGTAAGATAATATTGTGGCCAGTCCCCGTTTTGAAACCGGCTGAAATCCAGCTCGACCATCTGCGGGCTGAAGGGGATGCCAGGGGTTTCTGCACCATTGCCCCGGATATCGGTAAACATGAACGCATAACCGGCTGCTGCATACCGAATCATCCGCTCTTCATGTCCGGTGATCTTTTCACCCGCTCCGGGAACGTACACGATTACCGCCTTCGGGTTTTTAGGTGCAGCGAGATATGTGACCACATCGCCGCTCTGCGTGTGCAGGACAATCCGGGTTTTGGTATAGGTTTCATTGGAGAAGAGCACATTTTCACTTGTTGTCACTGGAGCGCAGGTAACGGAAAGAATGCCGTTGTTGTCCACTGAGTACGCAGGTTTTGTCCCTGTGCCCGGTGTACCTGCACATCCGGCACACACAAGGAGCAGGATAATGATAATTCCCATTGTCAGGTATGAACGCATGATCAGCACCCAAAACAGCGGTGGATCAGGCAGATCGTCTTTGCATCAATGATCGTGCCCTCACGGATCATTGTCGGCAGATCCCGAATGGCAACATCCACCACCTCAATCACTTCGTCTTCATCTTTCCCGTACTCCTGTGAGGGGGAGAGGTTCCGGGCTTCGAACAGGAAGATCTTCTCATCGGTATATCCAGGTGTCGTGTAAATGAACCCCTTCTCCTGCATCGACTGCGCTGCAAAACCCGTCTCTTCGATCAGTTCGCGGTGTGCAGTCTGTAACGGATCTTCACCCAGTTCCATTGTTCCTGCCGGTGCTTCGAGTATGTACTGGTCTATGGCATACCGGTATTGTTTTACCAGTTTGCACCGGTCGCCATCCAGGGGAAGAATCACGACGGCGTTGCTCGGGTGGACGATCACTTTTTCCCGTTCAATCCCGTTCGGGAGCCGGATCATACGACTCTCTATCCAGAGGCGCCTGCCGCGAAATATTTCCATTTATTCCTCGTAGGGAATCGGGTCTTGTCTTCCGATTGCAGCAAATGCTTCCTTCCGGAAATGGCAGGACCCGCAGGTACCGCAGGCCCTATCTTCATTCCGGTAACAGGACCACGTATACTCGTACGGGACCCCGAGTTTCATACCCATGTGCAGGATGTCTGTCTTAGTCATACGGATGAAGGGAGTCTTTAGGGTGATCGTGGTTGTGTCCTTTGTACCAAGATCGATCACGCGCTGGAATGCCTCGATAAACTGTGGGCGGCAGTCCGGGTATCCGCTGTAATCGAGTGACTGGACCCCGATGAAGATCGCATCTGCGCCTTTCGCCTCGGCAAAACTGGTTGCAATGGAGAGCAGGTTGGCATTCCGGAACGGCACATACGTATTGGGAACATGTGCCCGTGCCGCATCAAATTCCTCGACGGCAATTTTTTTATCGGTGAGGCTGCTCTCCCCGAACTGCGAAAAATAGCCGACATTGACCGCAATGAATTCTTTTGCATCGAGCAGGGAGGCTATCTTCTGTGCGCAGGCAAGTTCTTTGGATTCCGTCCGCTGCCCGTAGTTCAGGTGCAGGGCGCAGATATCATATCCTTCGCTCTTTGCCAGGTATGCGAGCGTGGACGAGTCCATGCCGCCGGAAAGTAAACATACTGCTTTCATTTCACACCAATGATCTTGTGCAGCTGCAGCTGGAACCTGACGGGCAGGTTGTTGGCCAGTATAAATTGTGCAATCGTTGCATAATCGCTGCCCGCAACGGGAGAGAAGAAAACTTCTCCTGCAATCCGGTGCGACTCCAGGATCTGCTGTGCATACCGGCAATCCGTTTCATCCTTGATGACAAACTTCACGCTGTCCTGCGGGCGGATGGTATCGAGCAGGGAGAGATCGCTCTGCTCTCCGGATGACGGGCACTTCACGTCCATGCAGATCGAGGCGTACGGCTGCAGCCGGGTAAATGCATATGTCCCGTTCGTTTCAATGTCTACCAGCGCGCCCCGCTTGTGCAGGGATGCGAGCAGCGGTTCGAGCGAATCCGCCTGCATGAGCGGTTCACCCCCGGTGATACAGACATACGGCGGATTAATGCGCCAGACCTGTTCCAGAATTGCGTCGAGACTCATCTCCTTTCCTCCGGAACGGGAGTATTCCGTATCGCACCAGTGGCAGTTCAGGTTGCAGCCGGCAAGCCGGATAAAGAGGCAGGATTTCCCCTGGTTTTTCCCCTCCCCCTGAAGGCTCCTGAAGATTTCCGTGACCTTCATTCAGGTGAGCTCGGCGCAGGCGGTGGGGGATTCCCAGACCCGTATCTTAGTTACTGTTGCCTTTATTCCCCGATCCCGGCAGACGGCAGAGAGATCGTCTCGAATAATGACAGCCATCAGTTCGCTGGTCGGTTCCCCAGGTGTGGTGATAACCGGGTGGAACTCCTCAATGCGGGATACCATCGGGTCTTCGCGGTTCAGGATGATCTGGTGATCGTACTTGTTAATGACCTCTTTGATCAGGCTGTAATCGATCAGGATTTGCGTTGCCGGGTCCGGCTCCCCCTCCATCCAGACCTCAACTTTCCACCGGTGCCCGTGGAGGTTGGCGCACTTCCCCTTGTAATGGAGCAGACGGTGGCTGGTATCGATCTGCACCTCTTTATAGATCCCGACTTTCATCGCATATCATTGGCCTTACAGGATATAATATTATTATGAGTGGGGGATAATAGTATAAGACAGGCAGGTGGAGTGCCACAATTTATAAATCGGACCCCCGCGATTGTATATATCTCAGTGTGGGTTATCGATAACCACAAAAACAACTAAAATGAGGTTATTTAATGGGACAG
>Ga0265296_1000812_pt1 | contig 41645 bp, 29 predicted proteins | sample MunlanPumphouse1_FD_189073 | JGI IMG/M metagenome (GOLD analysis project Ga0265296, IMG submission 189073) | Groundwater microbial communities from a municipal landfill in Southern Ontario, Canada - Pumphouse #1 | ecosystem: Environmental > Aquatic > Deep subsurface > Groundwater | place... | reverse complement strand
GTACGGTGGAAGATGAGATCTTGAACTTGCCTTGGTCGGTCTTGTCCGCGCCGATGGTCCAGCTCTGCGTGCCGCCGTCGGTCGAAGTGACGTTGAAGCCGAGGTCGGCGTCGGAGGTCAGGGTGCCGTTGGCCGTCAAAGTCAGTTTGTTGGCGGGGGTAGTGGCGCCGATGCCGACATTGCCGGTCTTGTCTATGCGCATGGCCTCGGTCAATTTTGTATTGTTGGTCGTCGAGAAGGCGATGGCCGAACCATAACCGCCGCCCGAGTTCACGCCAAAGGCTTTCAAGTTGATGACCGAAGTCCCCACTCCTCCGGGATTTGAGTAGCTGCCGTCGACTCCAAAGCCTGACTGATACGAAGCATTCAACGAGGGAGTATTCACGAACAATGAACCACCCGAGATGCCGCCGGTTCCGAGCGTGACCAATCCATAGCTGTCGATTCCCGCCCCCCAATTCAGAGCCGTCGTCCCGGAGACATGCAAAGCGCTTAAAGGAACCGCTGTGCCGATGCCGACATTGCCGCTACTATCAATTCTCATTGACTCGTTAAGTCCAACGTTTGGTTTGTATGTCTGAAAAGCTAAACCTGAACCATAATTTGGAGTATTTGTGTCGTGGACTGCATACATTCCGCCTACGGTTGTCGTGTCAGTAATTTCCCCAGTTACAATTGAATAGAGTGTCCCTAGAGTTATCCCAGTCGCCACTGAAAGTTTATCATTCGGCGCCGTCGTCCCGATGCCCACGTTGCCGCCGCTCAAGATGGTCATTCGGCTCGTGTTGTTGGTTATGAGATTGAGGTTATTCGCATCCTTCGTGCCCAGCGTGCCGGCAGTGCCGAATGAATTGCCGCCTTGCACGAAGACGTTGCCTGATCCGCCACCGCTGACATACAAATTAGTCGTCGAGACGTAACCCGAGGCGTAGATGTTGGTCGAGCTGACGTTGGCGAGCGAGGCGGTGCCGTTGGCGAAGATATCTCTCCACGCCAAGTCAGATCCGCCGAGGTCGTAGGAGTTGTTCGTCTTGGGGTATAACCCGCCAGTCGAGGACACGCCGGCGATGAAGGCCGTACCCGAGGCATAGATGTCGTGCCAAGCGAATCCAGAGTTTCTGCCGAGGTCGTAGGCATTGTTATTTCCCGACAGCATCGTCCGATAGTTGTATTGGTAGGTTGAAGCATCTGCCGCGTAGATGAGGGAACCACTCTTTGCTAGATATAAGTACGACGGGTCGGAATACATCCCGGTGTTCGTCTCCGAGGCGAAAGAGAAAGCGGGAGCGGCCAAAGTTCCGCGTCCGGCGAGGAACTGGTTGCCGATCACCGTGCCCGAGGCATAGACATTCTTCCACGGCAGCGTGGTGGAGCCGAGATCGTATGTGTTGGCGACGGTCGGGATGATGTTTCCCGTCGAAGAGACTCCCGCCACGCCGATGGCGAGATTTGTGAAGTTACCGTTGTGCGTCACCGCGTAGAGCGTCGAAGTCGAAGAACCGCAATTCGTTCCGTCGGCCAGACACAACTGCTTGCCGCCGATGGTGATGAGCGTCGAAGAGACGTACGCGAGTTGTGAAGTGCCGGAGGCGTAGATGTTCTTCCATGAGATGTCAGCCCTGCCGATGTCCGTAAGATTATTTCCGGTGGCATAGAGCGTAGGCCCGACCTGGAAACCACCGGAGGAAATGCGCGCCCGCAACGATCCGTCCGTGTTGATGTCCAGGTTGCCCAGGGCAGGAGAAGAGAAGCCTGTGTCGGTATCGCCCGTGAAGAACCACGAAGGCACGGCGTTGGTCCCGGTGGAGATCGAGGCCGTGCGCAGATAGGCCGTGCCGGAAGCGTAGACATCTTTCCACGAAGTCGTGGCTGAACCGAGGTCGTAGGTATTGTTAGCCGTGGTATAGATGTGGCCCGTCGACGAGACACCACCGACTCCGATGGCAAGCGTCGTGATGTTTCCGTTGTTCGTGACAGCTTGCAGCGTCGAAGTCGCGGAACCGCAATTCGTGCCGTCTTGCAAGCATAAACTTTTTCCGCCCACTGTGATCCATGTCGAAGATACGTAAGCCAGCCGTGAAGTGCCGCTGGCGTAAATATCTTTCCATGACAGCGATGCTGAACCGAGGTCGAGGCTATTCGTGACTGCGGGCAAAAGCGTGCCGGTGTTGTCGACGCGCAGTTTAATCACGCCTTGTTTTTTCCAGTTCTGCAAATCTCCCGACCAAGCGCGATTGTCTTCGACCATGAGCACCGGGCCGGTGTAATCATGCGTCGGGTAATCGTAAACGCCGGAGCGATAGGCCCACAAAGTCGGATTTGTGCTAGTCGCATTCAGGGATGTATCGCTGCCTTGGACGGCAATCGCTCCAACGCCACCGACTGAACGCAGATAACCGCCATAGCTGGAGTAGCTGGAACCGTACAGGGCGAAGTTGCTGGTCGAGGTGGCATTGACCGCGTATCCCGAACTGTTGGCGAAGATGTTCGTCCCGGTCGAGTAAATGCCTTGCGTCAAGATCATCCCGGTCGACGAGACGCCACCGACTCCGATGGCGAGCGTCGTGATGTTTCCGTTGTTGGTCACGGCTTGCAGCGTCGAGGTCGCGGAACTGCAATTCGTGCCATCTTGCAAACACAGACTTTTACCGCCCACTGTGATCCATGTCGAAGACACGTAAGCGAGTTGCGAAGTTCCGGAAGCGTAAATATCTTTCCATGAGAGAGCGGCGGAGCCGAGATCGAGACTGTTGTTCACCGCAGGTAATAATCTGCCGGTATTATCCACACGCAGTTTAGTCGTCCCCTGTTTCCAATTCTGCAAGTCGCCCGACCAACCGACCGCGTCTTCGACGAGAAGAACCGGCGCCGTGTAATCGTTCTGGCCGACGCCAAGCTTACCGCTGCGGTAGGCCCAGATGGTCGGGTTCGAACTGGTGGCGGTCAAGAAATCCGTCGTCGAACCTTGTTTGGACAAAAGGCCGGTGCCGCCGTTGAATGACCTGAAGAAACCTCCGTAGCTATTATACGAATCTCCATACACGCCGATGCCGGAATAACTTGCGCCTTGCACGGCAGTATTCGATGTCGAAGTAGCGCTGACCGCAATCCCCGAACTGTTGGCGAAGATGTTCGTTCCTGTGGAGTAAATTCCCTGCGTCAAGATCATTCCGGTCGACGAGACTCCGCCGACTCCGATTTCCAAGTCAGTATAATTTCCGTTATGCGTCACGGCGTACAGCGTCGAAGTCGAGGAACCGCAATTCGTGCCGTCAGCAAGACATAGTTGCTTGCCGCCGATGGTGATGAGCGTCGACGAGACGTAAGCAAGCTGTGAAGTGCCGGAGGCGTAGATATTTCTCCAGGCGGCCAGCGGACTGCCCAAATCGTAAGAATTATTCACGTTCGCCATGACGCCGCCCGTTGAGGTTACGACATTCGCAGTGATTCCTCCCATGCGCGAAACCGTGAAGACATCCGATGTGCCGTTGAAACCGCGGATGAGTAGATCTTTCGAATTTGAAGTGCCGTCAGTCTGGATATACAACGCGGTGCGTGTCGCCGAAGCGGCGTCGCTCGTGGTTTGGTGCAGCGAGAACAAACTGCCGCCGGTCGCGGCCACCGAACTCGAAGCATAATTGCCTTGTAACGTCTGGGCGTTGAAAGCGAACGGCACGGACGACAACCGTTTGCGCGGCGTCATTTCCGCATCCGCTCCGACCGTCACGCCAAGATACAACGCGTCCTGGTTCCAATCGATGTTGAGTGCGTTCTGTCCTTGCGTCGCGGTATCGCCCAAGAGCACGGAAAATAATCCGCTCGTCGTGGTGATGCTCATGGCGGTCGGCACCGCGGTGGTTCCCTTCGCGGTCCAGATTGGCGTGCCACCGGATTCCGTCGTGTAGATCGAAAACTTGATCGAGTAAGTCGCATTCGGCACATTTGTCGACCACGCCGACATCAAGCGACCCTGGTAATTGAAGAATTGCGGTATCCCGTTTGCCGCGTTGGCTGGAGCTGCCAGAAGTGACGCCAAAAAGATTCCGAAGAATATTCGGGAGATAAGCCTAAAGGTACGTAATGCTTGGCTTCGCATTGAGGCGAAAATTCTGTTAACCAACTGTTTTTGTTTCAGCGTCCGTAGCAGGCTCGGGATTAACTCCACGCGCGCGCTATAAACGCTACATACATGCTACTAAATATCGAAAATCGCTAATTTTAGCCAAATTTTAAATTAACATACTGTGGATAAACGAAACCTCATGTTAACAGTTTATCCACAGTAATTAACAAAGTCCCTAAATTCATGGGTCGTACCAACGGCACTTGCTGTCAATGCCTCATTTTTAGCCAAAAAACCGACCCTTTGGAGATCGGTTGGAAATTTTCAGTTGTAGGGGCGAACCAACGGGTCGCCCCTACGGTTTTTCGTTCGACTTTGGCTCCGGTAACCCCGGAACGCCTAATTGCGCCATAGGTGTCTGTAGAATTTTGGACTTTTGTGCTTTCTTTACGCTAGCTCCGATTATTGCCGGTGTTGACGGCTTTGGCGTCGTTGCTGTCAATTTAGGCTTTGTCTTGCCTGAATCTGGCTCCAAATAGATATTCTGGTCAATCAAAGCCTCATCCTTGCCTTGCAAGTCAATATCATTGCTTATGTGCTTAACATAGCCAAGTTTATCTACGGTGAGGAAGTAAATGTTGCGTCGCACGAAGAAACCATAAGCTCCCCTAGCGCCCGTGACCTGCATTTCCAACAGTTTGTTGAACTTCTTATCGAAGATGCGGACGATAGCGTTCGCCACGGGCTTATGCGTCTTGGCATCGATGACCGTGCCCCATTTGCGCGGCTTGACCGGCGCACCTAAACGCTTGAACAAGAAGTACAGCACGAACTGTAAAATCAACAGCAATAAATTCACGATGCTCGGACGCACCACTAAGATAATCGAGCCCAGCACGATTCCGCTGATCGCGAATGACTTACGCAATAAATGAAGAAAGCTTCTGAATAACACTCCCTTGGGCGTCTCTTCCATCGCGACTGGATCGAGCGGAATGGTCAACGCAATCACGCCATCACCCGAGAACGCAAACTTTCCTCCGTGATACAGATCAACGTAATCCACGTCTTCAGTCTTGTCTTTAAGGTATGCGCTGGGAAAAGTGTAACCGGGTTTCACGACTTCGACGTAGTAATCACCTTGCTTGACCAGAAAACGAAAACGTCCGAAGCGATCGGTGACCATGGTCTGCACGACCAAGCGGCTTTCGAAATGCACCAAACGCACGACCGCCAAATCCACCGGCTGCTTGCTCAATGAGTTATAGACAAAGCCCCACTTCTTCTTGCGCCGCCGACCGAAGATCAATATCGGTTGAGTGAAAAGGTATTGGAAATACGCCAGGAAATTAAAAGCTGAAAGTGACGACGCGATGTTGATGAGTGATACGGCGAGCAATGACGGCGTCGCTATGTCGCTCGCCAGCTGGACTTCCGGGGTCTGGAATATTTCTTTGATGACTTCCGCGGTATACACCAAATTCTGCACGGCCGCGGCCGCGGCGACTTGGACTTTTTCCGCGATTGGAGCTTCAGGCGGCAACGTCACCACGACCGGTTCCTTGATCAAGGTGATGTTTTCGTTGTAGACGTTACGCTCGACGAAAATCGGATTGGTAGTTTTTTTCCTGAATCCATCTTTCTCGACCACGGCGTAGAATCTGCCGTTGGGTACGGTGTATCCGTATTTGCCGTTGCTGCCCGAAGTCTGTGGCGCGCCGTATGGCACCCACACTCCGTTCACTTCATGGAAGAGTTGGACCTTGGCGCCTTCCACGGTTTCGCTCGGCGTCCCGACAAGCGGCTCGACCAAGACCGCGCCCGTAAGTTGCGCTACAAGCGTGTTCTGGACTTGGCTCACCGTTCCATTCTTGAAGACAACCGTGGTGATGACCGGGTATTTTCCGGCTTGAGGCACGACGAAAGTCCCCGTATATTCTGTGCCGTTCTTGGATAACCCCAAAGAATAGAGCGAACTGCCGATGGAAACAGTCGCCACATCGGGCAGACTGCCCAGCCCAGCCAGCGGTACGCTGACGGTGACGGTCGTGCCGGCCAACGCTCCGAAGCTGCCGGTGGAATCCGGGACTAATTCAATCGTGCCGTTATCAGTGTAGAAATGAACGGATATCGGGGTCACTGCTTCCGGCGTCGGTATGATGGGGATGACAGGTTGAGTGCCTGTCGTGACCGGAGGTACGGGCGGAATCGGAGGAATCGGCGGCGTCGTGGTCGGTGCTGGCGGAATCGGAGGTTGCGGCGGTACGGGCGGAGACGGCGGCTGCGGAGGCAGAGGTGGCTGCGGCGGGATCGGCGGCGTCGTGGTCGGTGCTGGCGGAATCGGCGGCAACGGCGGACCTTGCGGCGTAGCTTGAGCTAACGCACCGGACGCGAAGTTACCGTTCGTATCAAAAGCATAAGCGGCATAATAATAAGTCACGCCGTTTGTTAGTCCATTATCCAAAGTCGTGACTCCGCTTCCTATATACACCACATCGCCGTCGGTCGGACCGGTCGGATAAAATCCGAGCTTGCGCAAGATTTTGGTACCGGCAAAATCAACATCCGGCGGATTGTTCCAAGTCAACGTGACCGTGGTATCTCCCGCAGCCGCGCTGAAATTCTGCACATTGGCCGGCGGCGTGACGTCATGCGTGGTGACGAAAGTCCCATCGGGGCTTTGGGCAGGATTGCCCGAGTTATCCGTCGAAGCCACGCGGAAATGATAAGTCGTCCCAGGCGTCAAACCGTTCAACTGGACCGAGTGGCTGGTTTGATATCCGACTGCACTGCCTTGACTCCCATAGCCAGCATCCAAACCATAATCCACGCGCGTCGTCGCCGGCTCATCGGTATCCCAAGTGACCAAGGCCGAAGTATCGTTGATGTTGATGACTTGGATGTTGCTGATGAGGGGCGGCGTCACGTCGCCCAGCGTAACGAAGGTCTGATCGCCCGACTGGGAACTCAAAAATGACGCGTTAGTCGATTTGACAATGAAGTGGTAGAGAGTCGCTGAACTCAATCCATTGATCGTGAGGCTGTGGTTTTGGACCTGCGTGGCGTTGGTGATGGTGCCGCTCGCATGAGCCAGCGTGAATCCATACGATACTTCTGAATTCGAATTTTGATCCGTGACCCAAATGACGGTCGCCGCATTGCTCGTGATGTTGATGACTTGGATACCGGAGATAGCGGGCGCGGTGCCGCCACCAGGCGGTGGTTCCGGCGGCGTGGTCGTGGACGCAGCTTGCGGCACGATAGCCGTGACCGACATCGAGTCGTTATCTAAAATCGGCACCGCAATCATGTTCCAGCCACCAAATGTACCGTTGATCGTGATTTGCGCGACTTGTGGCGCTGCCGGATTGGTCAGTTGATTGACGCCGCCGGTGTTAGTGCCGATGCGTATCACGATGAAGTCCCCCGTCGGGATCGTGCCGGGCGCCGCGTTGCTCGGGGCGGTGAAAGTGATGAGCTGTCCCGCGATGCCGAGGCCCCATACGCCAACCGCAGGCAAGGCCGCGATGGTCGCGCTGTTCTCCAAACCCGTCACGGGTCCGAAATGCAAATCGATATCCCCTAAACCGACGGATCCGAAAACGAAATCCGGCAGATACAGCGTGACCGTATCCGCCGGATCGTCGATGCCGCTCGCGGCTTTGAATTTGACGGTGTGGTCGGACTGCTGGCCGGCTATAAATGCGGTGAGCGTGTCGCTGGCCGGAGTCGCTTGGACCGCCCGCGAAGCCACGGGGACGATCACTAAGACCGCAACGCCCAGCAGCGCCATCAACTTTTTGCCTGCATTGTAAATGGCGCGTTTCATCTTGGACTGATTAAAAAATCCGTGGCGCTCCCCTGTCGGGACTGACGCTCAAAGTTTAAGGTTTGGCTTGATATCCGTGGACTGCGCGGATTCATCCGGCCTGGAAAATGCATTCGGTCTTGGCCCAAGGTTCGTTCGTGCCGCGGGCGCCGGCGGTTCCGCCCTGGGACCCATCTTACTCATGGCCGACCTGACCACCAAGCGGTTATAACCCTTGAGCAAGAAGAATAGGATGATGATGCCGAGCAAAGCCAGGAGCGTAAGACGCCAAGGAAAAATCCAAAACACCAAGCTCGTATTCAGCGTCTGTTTTTGTTTTCCATAGACGATGTTGGCCTGGGCCACATAGCGCCCCAAACCAAATCCCTGGATTTCATTCTTGACTCCGGCGATGAAACCGTCGGCTTTTTTCGCGTCTTTGGGTCCCCAGGTCGCTTTTAGTTTGCGGATACTGGCTGGCAAGACTTTGCTGCCGGCTGCGTTGGCCGGGACGACGCTCGAGACCTTGCCGAACATGTTCTTAATCACGATGTTGCCTTCGGGCTTGAAGTGCACGCTGCCGATGTTGCGCAAACGCAGTTCGAAAAACGCCGGCAGATAATTCAGGGTCTTGGATGGTTTGCCGTCTTCTTCCAATCCAGTGACTTGGAATGAAGCGACGTTGGCGCCTTCCTGAATATTGCCGCTGACGTTGATCAAAAAAAGCACGCCGGTCTTGCCGCCCACGCCGACCGCCGAATTCTGACCGGAGGTAGGCGAGGTGGAAAAAAAGATAGCCGCATAATGCCCGCCCGGTTCGGCGTTCTTCGGCAGTTGTATAGTCCAGCGCAACTCCGTAGACTCCGCCGGGTTCAGGGTGAACGACCGTTTGTCATACGACATCCAACTCGCCAGGCCGGTGGGATCAGGTTCTTCCAAGAATCGCTGCTGCCCCTCTTCGCCGCTGGCCACGAAATTCTGCGGCATGACGTAATACGTCTGGGTCTGGTTGGTCTCATTGATGAGCTTGATCACTCCGGTGATCGCGTCACCCGGATCCAACGATTCATCGAACATCACCGGCGAGACCGTCACGGCCCTGGCTCCGTGCGCGGCCAAAACAAAAAAAATCACCGACGTGAGCAGCGAGATAGTTTTCAAGATGTTTTTCGTGCGGCCGATTGGCATAAGAGGAAAGTTCAAAGCTCAAAATTTGAAATTTAAAATTTGGTTTTCTTTTTAGGTTCTTAACTTTAAGTTTTAAACTTTAAACTTTGAGTTTATTCTAAAACGTCGCCGTCACGGTATAAGTGACTACTTGGCTGTAATTGCCTGCCGGCGTGCCGGTGTGGATGTTGGCGAAATGTTTGACCAAGGTGGTATTAGTCAAGTCCGGCGACGTGCCCGAATCATAAGAACTGGTATATGTGACGAAATTCTTCGTCGAGGTAGGCACGGGAGAGTTATCGGTCTGGAAGGTGAAGCCGACCACGTTCGCTTCCGTGACCGCGCCGGTGTAACCATTTGATCCGTCGCGTCCACCCTCCGTCGCGCCGAAGAGCTCTAAACCGTATTGTTCGCTGCCCGGAGCCGACGCCGCGTTGTCCACGACTTGCGTCATTGTGGCGTAGCCAGTCGCCAAATCACGGTTAGCCGCTATGGACGCTGTGAAACCATTCGTGGCGTTGGTACCGATTTTGAGTCTGTATCCGCAAGTCGAGGAAGCCGCCGAAGTCAACGTACCCAAATTGCACACGTTGGTGTTCGCCGAGTCAGCGGAGTTACGGATGGCAAACGCCAGGATGGCCGGCACTTGCGCCGTCACGGTCACGAGGTTTCCGCTGTTGGCATAGAGCAAAGCCGATCCGATGTCGACAGGATTGGAGGAAAACACGGAAATGGAATAGTTCTGCGCCGTGCTAGGGAAAGTAAAAAGTAAATGCAGGATATTAGAAGTGAGTGTTGTGGATGTAGCTATGGTATAAACCACGGTATTGGTCGTAGTCGAAGTCAAGAAGCCATCGTTGAACCCATCAGTATCCAGATTTAATGTTTGCGTCGTACCTGTCGCGATGCTCGTGAAAGCCGGACTGGTAGTTATGGTAATCGTCGTACCCGTCGCATAAACCGCCGAACCGGTCCACGCGATGGCAACATCTTGCGGCGAGCTGGAGCTGGAAGAAGGCGTCAAAGTCACCGTCACGCCCGCGGCACCGACGGGAACGGAAGAAAACAATAAACCCGCAGCCATCGCGGCGAGATAAAGTTTGGATAAAATTTTCAACTTCTTTTGTATTTGCTTGACCATACAGAGATTCGCCCGCTCGTTTATGAGCTCGAGTCTTTTTTTCGACTATCCCCCGCCCCGCGCTTGCGGATGACGGCGTCGAGTCTGCGCGTACAGAACCAGCGTCGTCATCTGAAATCAATAATTCGCCGTGACCGTAAAATAAACTCTGTGCGTATAATTTCCATCCGGAGTAAAAGGTTCGATGGCAATCTTGTAGACGAACGCCGATCTCTCATCGTCGACAGCTTCGACCGATGATTGCTGAATGGCGGTATCAGTAAGCTGAAACGGCAAGTCACTGCCCGTGTTCACCGCTTTGCTGCCAAAAACTCTCCAACCATATTCTTCAGAATTGAGTGAAACCGCTCCATCCGAAACATTGCGGATGGCCGAAACCCCGTTACTCAAATCACCATCGTCATACACATTAACAGTATACCCATTTTCCGCGTCCGACGCCACATCCGTAATCGTCAGCGCAGTTTTCGGTTCCGAGCTAGATAATGCCCCGAAATTAGCCGCGATTCCGCCCAAACGATAGCAATAATCGTCGCCCCCGACCGGGAATTGGCTAAGCGAAATCTGATTTCCATCCCAATTATCCACATACACCGTATTGCCGACCACGCTCGTAACCTTGCCTACGGCAATCAATTGACCCAAACCCTGATTCTCGACGACCCCGACGTAATCATCGGCTGTGAAATACGTCGCATCTGTGACGACCACGTAATTTCCAGCCTCGCTGAACTCGGTATACGCCGTGCGACTGAAGTTCTCCTGGGTTCCAACGTTAAAGCGTAAAGTCGGATAATACTTATCCCCAGCACGATAGCCCGCGCTGATTTTGTAATGCGTGCTGGTGGAATAACCAGTAGCCTGCTCACCGATCGTGTCGCGCATTTTATAATTAGTCGACGTGCTCAAATCCAAACCGCCTGAATTCACAGAGTCCCAGTTGATCTTGTAGTTTGAGCTAGTCATGGCAAAAACCGTATTTATAGCTAAAAATACAACAAAAATTGCCATTAAAAGTGCCGGAGCACAAAAATTAACTGCCCTCCGCATAAGTAAATATTAGCATTTTTCAAGGGTCTTGTAAACGGTCAATTCTAGAGTCTTAAAATGTTAATAGTATTGTATTTTGGCTTAATTTAGCTAAATGTTAGACATCTAACTACGCTTAATTCAAGTAAATTAATTATTTTACGACAGTCACTGTTTCACGTGAAACAATTTTAGAACATTATGACTTATGCACGTGACGCTCTGTTTACCATAGCTCACCACGTCGTTCGCGAACGACGTGCCACAGCAATCTCCTGATTCTGGAGATTGCTTCGTCGCGTCAGACGTAACTCCTCGCAATGACAGAATGTGATCATCCAGACGCCTAGTTTCTAAGTATCCAGGTGGGGTCTGGGGCCGAGAGTTGAGCTAACCGCAAGAACGCTTAACTATATACATGTAAGCGAATTCGAGGCCCCAGCGGTTTTTGCATACTTTTTGCCGCCAAAAAGTATGAGGTGCATTTGATTTCAGGACTTGCAATGACAGCGTGTGATTATCTGAAGGCGTAGGTCATATACCTGTTTCACGTGAAACAATTGCTCTGTGACTTAAACTGACTAAGAAACAAATAAAAACACTAAAAAGGAAAAATGACCATTCATGTAGTAGTTTGACTGATCTCGTTATGTGTCACCTAGATAGTATTATGAGTAAAGCTAAATCTCTCGATATCAAAAACCTCGGCTTTAACCGAGGTATTTGATTTGGTGGACCGAGGGGGATTCGAACCCCCGACCTCTGCAATGCGAATGCAGCGCTCTAGCCAGCTGAGCTATCGGCCCAAAATGTTTCACGTGAAACATTATTCTTAACTTTTGTCAATCATGCGCATTTCCTGGAGACACCGGGGGAGAAATCCAAGCGGACATTGAATCTTTGATTTTATAACCTCAATCCATGAAATATGATTTACTTGCAGCTTCCTTATGACGCAGGATCGGCAAGTCTCAATACATGACTCATGAACAGCAATCGCTTGTTCATGTTCCAAGTTACGTGATCAATGTTCCGTGACTAAATTTTTCCCCTGGCGTCTCCAGGTGGACTCGAACCACCATCTAGGGCTTAGGAGTCCCTTGTTCTTCCCTTGAACTATGGAGACATGCGTCGTAAAATATACGACTTAACTAAACTCTTCATTTTTCGGGCTGCTAAATGATACTGCTATGTTTAACCCACGTCAATCCATGTTCTTGACGTTTTCACGCATATTCCGTATATTCAAGCGGCATTATATGCCAAACAAGCACGCTTCAGAAAAAGACCTGCGCAAATCGGCTAAACGCCGAGTGCACAACGAAAGGATCAAGAGTTATTTGAGACATTTGACCAACGAAAGCAACAAAGCTTTGGCCGGCAATTTGAATACAGCCAAAGATCTGGTCAAAAAACTTCAGCAAGCGCTGGACAAGGCCGCTAAGGTCGGTGTGATCGACCCGAACAAGGCCTCGAGAGCCAAAGCGAAATTCATGAAGCGGACGGGCAAGCAATAATTTTCCGCAAATGAAAAATCACGGCATTGCGTCGTGATTTTTTGAATCTGAAATATGTATGATTCAAACACTGTCATTGCGAGGAGCAGCAGCGACGAAGCAATCTCCGGATGTCCAGAGATTGCCACGCGCATTTACTTTATGCGCTCGCAATGACAAAAAATATTTCGCTAACGCGCTGGTTCTTATGAAATAAATATGCTGCGTTCTTTTTCTGATGCTCTATCAAATCAATGCATCAAACTCGCTTTGGGTTGCGATGCCTGAACGCGTCGCGATCAATGTCGCGGCGCCTTTGCGGAATTTTTTCGAGAAATATTTTTTATCGAGCGCTGAAATCTTTTTGACTTGAAAAGGATGCAGACCAGCCGTCGCTCCGTCGCGCACTCTTAGCGCGGCGCGGCATTGCGACAACAAAGTATTAAGCACTTGTTCTTCGGCATGCTCTTGGAGCTCACTGCGCCAACCTGGTTTTCCTTCCAGATATCTCTCCAGCGAACTGAAGATGGAATTTTCATCTTGATTCAAAGCTGTAGATTCGGCACGTGGATTCGCAGCGAGTTTCATCAGCTCTTGTTCGGCGAGCCAAGTGTCGCCATTAAGATTTTCAGCCAGTCGCGCGACTTGTTGTTTCGTCACTCCCAATTCTTCCGCGCGCTTGGCCAACCATTTGCTGAAATCCCTGGGCGAGGGCAGGGGATAGGCGTAATGATGAAGATTGCTATCGGAAAATTCATCCAGGATTTTTTGCGTCGGCGCTTCTTGCTCAAGATCTAGCAGTATCGTTTGTTCAGCATCCGCTTTGACGCGCTTTGCCAAAAGACGGATCTCCGCGATCGGCGCTTTGTGCAACAGCCCTTCCGTCATGAGCAAACGTTTGGATGCGAAAAATGACGGAGTCCCAAGCTGATTGGCCACCGTCTTGATATCGGCGTCGATGGTCTCCGCGGAAAAACCCGCTACATCAAATTTAGCCTTAAAAGCGCTCGCCAACTCTTGTTTTTTCCGCCTGGCCTGCCAAGTATCAGGCCCCGAACAAATTATGAGCATGCGCCCAGGCTACACTGCGGAACATAAAAAACAAAATAAGTATCAAGTGTCCGAGGATTTGATAGAAAAAGGCTCACGCGAGAAACAAACGCCGAGAACGCCGCGCCGAGAGCCACGCGTATCCCTGCGCACGTACGCGCCGTCCGGATCGACAACGCCGACAAACACAAAGTGCCCACCCGAGGAGACCACATCAGACCAGTGATAATCATTTACGAGGATGCGTTCACCTTTACCTTTACCATTGAGACGTTCGGTCGCGATTAAATGAAGGGCGGTGGCGTATAGCATCTGGAAAGGTTCAGGGCGATGCAGTTGATTGCGAGGGATATCGAGCTGCTTGGCGTATTCCTCGATGGCGTATTCTTGGGTGTCTTGGTGGGTGAAGGTGTCTTCTGGTTCGTGATGATGGCGTTTGCCCTTTGAATCGGGTATGGTCTGTTTGGTGATGAGCTTCCATTCGTAGCTCAAACCCAGCTTCTTGAAGAAGTCCCCGTTTTTGTACCAATCGGTGTTGAACAGGAATTTGCCTAGGTCGAGTTTGTCGTATTCCGCTTGAATGAGCTCATGCATGCGCTCACCGGTGAGGGGTGTTCCGTCCTTGTCCGCGACGAAGAGGATGAGCATCTCTTCGATGCCGGTCTTCTCTTTGATTTCTTTGGACTTCTCAAGATCCTCGGTGGTGTATGGGATAGGTGGGACTTTGGAGATGTCGACGAAACCTTGTCCCAACATGGCTTCGACATCTTCGATGCCGTGGACATTCTCGCGGCCCAGGATTTCGATAGCCTCCTTCAAGCCGGGTTCTATCTCTTTCTTCTCGACCGCATTCTGGAAGGCTTTGAGCAAATCAGCCACCTTCCTGGCATCTTGAGCTGATAGCTTTTTATTTTCTTTCAACTCTTCGAAGTTCTTGGCGCCGTACTTGGCGTAGATTTCTCTTATCTGGGCAGCGAGCTTGTCGGCATAACGCCTGACCGACGTCGGCAAATCCTGCCGACGGATCCCGGAAGAATAAGGTAGCCCTTCGACAGGCTCTGGGACTATTTTTCTTTTAGGGATTTCGAAGGGATTAGAGTTCATGCTATCCGCAGTTTATGCTAACGAAGCCGCGGAATCAAATTAGGGGGTCACGCGTTTCAGATGCCTATCTACCTCTTGTGTCATTGCGAGGAGTAGCAACGACGAAGCAATCTCCGGACTTCAGAGATTGCCACGCGCGATAAGTCTATGCGCTCGCAATGACAGATAAATCGATGACTCTATTCCCGTGACTCTTTCAAACTCCTTTCATCTCTTCCCAATTCTTCCCGGCTTTGGCGTCGACTTTGAGCGGACAACCTATCTTCACGGTCTGTTCCATTATCTCGACCAGACGCGCGGCCGCGGCTGACGTTTCTTTTTCAGGTACCTCAAAGACTAATTCGTCGTGGACTTGCAGAAGTAAATTCGAATGCGCCGAGATCTTGGGCAACTCTTCGGCTACTTTGATCATGGCAAATTTGATGATGTCGGCTGCTGTGCCTTGCACCGGCATGTTGATGGCCATGCGTTCGGCGCCAGCCCTGATCTCGGGACGCGGCGAGTTGATGTCATTCATGGGTCGACGACGCCCGAAAAGCGTCTCGACGTAACCGCGCACTCGCGCCAGCGCCTTGGTCTGATCCAAGAATTCGCGGATGCCTTTGTAGACCAAAAAATATTCTTCGATGAAATGCTGCGCTTCCTCGTATGATATTCCAGCGGACTTGGCCAGGCCAAACGGTCCTTGGCCGTAGATGATGCCGAAGTTGATGGCTTTGGCGGCGCGGCGCTGATCTTTCGTCACTTCATCTTCGGGGATCTTCCAGATCGCCGCGGCGGTCGAGATGTGGATGTCCGCGTTGCGCGCAAAAGCCTGCAACATGCGTTCATCATGCGCCAACGCCGCCACGATACGCAGCTCGATCTGCGAATAATCGCATGACAAAAGATCGAAGCCGCGCGGCGCGATGAAGCCGCGCCTGATCTTGCGCCCCAGCTCGGTGCGAATCGGGATGTTCTGTAGGTTTGGTTCGGTCGAGGACAAACGTCCGGTCGAAGTCACAGCTTGATTGAAGGTCGTGTGCACGCGACCCTCCTTATCCATGAGCGCCGGCATGACTTCGACGTAAGTCGAAAGTAATTTAGCGGTCTCGCGGAAAGCGGAGATCTTTTCGATGATGGGATGGACGCCTTCGAGCTTATCGAGTTCCGAAGCGGCGGTGGACATGCCGGTCTTGCCGCGCTTGATGCCCTTGACCGGAATTTTGAGCACGTCGAAAAGTATGTGCGCTAGTTGACTGGGGGAGGCAGGATTGAAAGTTTCGCCGGCGGCTTCGATCATGTCTTTTTCCAACTTAGCCTTTTCAAGACGCAACTCGTCGGCCAGCTGCTTGAAATATCCTTTGTCGATCAAGATACCGCGGCGTTCCATGCGCGCCAGGATGGACACGAGCGGCAACTCGATTTTTTGCAGCACTTGAGTGAGCGTTTTTTCCTCCAGCTCTTTGCTCAACTTGATGCGCAATTCCATGAGCGCTTGAATCTCGCTCGCCAGTCGCTCTTCGCCGTCTTTGAATACACGGTCCAGATGGGCGGCGGCCAAAGTCTCCAAATCATGCCCACCCTCTCCCGCGGCTAAAAGATAGGAAGCGATCTCGGTATCGAAACCAATGGATTCGAGTTCGATGTCGCGATCCTTGAGCCAGTGCCAAACAGCCTTGAGTCCATGACCGAACTTCGGCACGCCTCGATCCTCTAAAATTTCTTTAAGCAAGCTAAAAGTTTTTTTATCTTCGAAGATTCCCTTTCCGATCAACGCAACCGCGTCGCCATAAGCCAAGGCCAGTTCCGGCTGTTCGGAAAACAGCGAAGCTTGGGCTGCGCGATGCACATGAACGTACAATTCACCTGACTTGCGCGCCCCGGCCAAAAAAACTTGCAAGTCTTTTTCTTTCTGCGGCGTCGTGACCGTGTACTTCGAACCGGCCTGAACTCGCTCCGCTTTCCGCGGCTCCGCTACTTCATCCTCCTGCGTGCTATTACCGCTTGGTCCCAAAGCGCGCGTGAGCAGAGACTTGAATCCGAGTGCAGTGAAAATCTGCTTGATTTTGGCCTGGTCGGCTAAACGGCGCTTCAGATCTTTCGACTCTATCTTAAGCGGCACGTCGGTGACGATCTGCACCAAAGGATAATCCGCCATGGCCAAAGCCTCGCCTTCCAAAAGCTTCTTCCTGACCGCCGGTCGGAGCACGCTCTTTTCGTCATGCGCGGCGGCGAAGACGCCTTTCAGGTCGCGGTAGGTGGTTATGAGTTCGGTCGCGGTCTTTTCGCCGATACCGGGTACGCCTTTGAGGTTATCCGAGGCATCGCCGCGCAGCGCTTTCCAAGCCGCTATTTGTTCCGGCTTGAGTCCGGTCGCGGTCAACAGCGCGGCTTCGTCGTAGATGACCGTTTCGCTCACGCCTTTCTTGAACGCCATGACGCGGATATGCGGTCCGATCAATTGCCACACGTCGCGGTCGCTCGTGAGCAGCGTGACTTCCGCGCCTTCACGCGCCAGCCTCACAGCCAAAGTACCCAGCAAATCATCCGCCTCAAAACCATCCAGCTCCAAGTTCGTTCCGCCGAAAGCTTCAAATACATTCTTGATGGGCGGAATCTGATCGTAGAACTCTTGCGGTTGCTTTTCGCGTTGCGCTTTATAGTTCGGGGCCGCTTCATGTCTAAAGGTCGGCGCCGCGGTATCCCAACACGCCACCAAATAATCAGGACGTTCTTGGCGCAAGATATTGATGAGCACCGAGGAAAAACCGTAGACCGCGTTGACCAACTTTCCGTCCGACGAAGTCATGGGCGGCAAAGCATGCCAAGCGCGATGGAGCAGGGCGTTGGCATCCAAGAGCAAAGCGGTCTGGCGTTTTTGAGTGGCCATAGGTCGTTCGATATTCGTTCCACGTCAGGTTACCTTAAGCTTGGGCAAAAGGATAGAAGAGAGTAGTTAGCATTTAGTAGATAGTAGTTAGGGGGAAATCGGGCTCCCTAACTACTAAATGCTAACTACTTCGTAATCCTCACGATCGCCACATCAAGCTCCAACTTACGTGCTCGTTCGGATTCGCGCTTCAGGCCGCGCAGATCCCAGCCGCCGACATTCGCGCACAGCCCGCGGAGAAAAATGACGCGTTTGCGCGTCAGCGAGATGATGGGAAAAGCCACGCCCCAGGGATTCACGTCTTTTATCTTGTTCCAGACTTTTTTTCGGCGCAGCGGCAGCGGCCAGCGTTTGATGAGGAAGAGGGTGCGCATCTCCGGGAAATGCCGACGCACTTCCTTCAGGACTTGGGCGTTGAAAGATGAGATGATCGTGCGCTCGCGCAAAGCCGTGCTGGTGGAAAGCTTTTTGAGCAACGGCTCAAGCACCGCGCGCGTCTTCACTTCCATATCTAATAGCGCGGGAGCATGGATGCGCGCCGTCACGTCATTCAAAGTCGGGATGCTGCCGCCATAACGCAACGGCATACTGATGAGCTCGGCGGATTCGAGTTCTCGGATCTTGCGTGCATAACCTGCCAGTCGATGCAGGTCGGCATCGTGCACCACCATGATCTCACCGTCTTTGGACAGATGTAAGTCAAACTCAATCCCGTCAGCGCCGCGCATCACGGCCTCCTCCAGGGCTTCTAAGGTATTTTCGGTTATTTTCCGCGAGTAACAACCGCGATGAGCCAGACGAATCATGGGCAAAAGATAGCAGTTACAGGGCTAATAAACAATGATCGATGACGGTAATTATCAATAACCAATATCCAATAAACAATGCTTGGAATGGGGATTTGATTGATTATTGTTTATTGGATATTGGTTATTAGAAAAAAACCCCTGTAATGGGGTTTTTTCCTGGAGGCCTGGGCGGGAATCGAACCCGCGAATAAGGGTTTTGCAGACCCTCGCCTTACCACTTGGCTACCAGGCCACGTCGCTCGCTAGCGACGTGGCAGGCCGGCGTTCGCTCGCGATGCTGCAGACTGTCGTTCGCTTACAAAAGCTCCGTGGCCGAATTTACCAGCCACGGAGTCCTTTGTCGAGGCTCATTGGTCCTATTGGACCAATATGACCTATTTATATAAGCACCTCAATCTTGATATTACGCTTGACGCCGAACTGACGCGCTTCGCTCTTGGTCGTCATCCAAACATCGATGCGATTAGGGAAACGCTTGTTCATGCGGTCATGCACTTCGAAGATCTTGTCGCCGTAGAGATCCGGGATACGCACCTTAGTGCCGAACTTCAAGAAGTTGGCGGCGATGATGCCATCGCGGACATGCGATCCGTCGGCCGTGATGAAGGGCGTGTCATCGCACTCTTCGACGCTGGACGTATAGGCGGTGGCCGAAGTCTGCATAACCCTAACCTTCTGCTCGACGCTGGGCTTGTCGTCTGAAATACCATCAGGCACGACCAACGCGCGTTCGGGCATGTCATCAAAGACAGGTCCGCCCGTTTGCCACATCGGGGCATCCGGCAAGACTTCCGACGGCTCCGCAGCCTGGACATGCGTGCTCGTCAAAGCAAACACGACAAGCATGGCCAGAATCATTTTTTTCTGGTTTTTCGAGAGTTTAATAGCGTTTTGGAGTATTCCCATAGTACAATGTGGTTCGGCGCAATAGTCTTCAGCACCAAACCGTAGATAATTGCATATAAGGCCAATTTTGTCAAGGGGGTAATGGTGATATTTAAGCTTAAATTACACAAATTTCACAATAACTTATGGTAGTTAAGCGCTTTTCTGTGAAAAACGGTCGAATCGCCAAAATGTGGCCTAAAGACAAGGCTGAATGGAAAAGAGTGGGGATTCTCGCCGCTCTTGTCATAGGCTGCGTGGTTTTGGTCTTTGGACTTTTTTTCAGCATGGTCTTGGCCTGGATTTCGCGCGACCTACCTGATCCCAACTCCCTGATCACCCGCGAAATGCAGCTTTCGACCAAGATTTTTGACCGCACCGGCACGCATCTTTTGTACGAAATCCACGGCGACGAAAATCGAACCCTGATCCAGATCAAAGACCTGCCTTCATATGTGGCGCACGCCACGGTCGCCGTCGAAGATAAGGGTTTTTATACCCACCACGGCATCAGCTGGCGCGGCTTGCTCCGCGCCGTGGTCACTAACCTGGCCAAGGGCGAAAAAATCAAAGGTACCTCGACCTTGACCCAGCAGCTGGTGAAGAATGCCGTCTTGACCAACGAGCGTACTGCCACGCGCAAGCTCAAAGAAATACTTCTCTCGTTGCAGATCGAACGCGTCTTCACCAAGGATCAAATCCTTCAGATGTACTTGAACGAGATCCCATATGGTTCGACCATGTACGGCATTGAGTCCGCGGCGCAAAGCTATTTCGGTAAATCAGCCAAAGACCTGACCATCGACGAAGCGGCGCTGTTAGCCGCGTTGCCTCAAGCTCCGGATACCTATTCGCCGTACGGCACCGGCTTGCACGGCGACAACCGTCAGGCTTTGGTCGGCCGTCAGCATTACATCCTTGATCTCATGGCGGAGCAGGGTTATATCTCTAAAGATGAAGCGGCGGCGGCCAAGCAAGTCGATACCCTGAAAAAGCTCATCCCGAAGAAAGTCGGCAATATCACCGCACCGCACTTCGTTATGTATGTGAAATCTTTACTCGAAGACAAATACGGCCAGAGTATGGTGGAACAAAAAGGCCTCAAGGTGATCACGACTTTGGATTGGGATAAACAAAAAATCGCCGAAGAAGAAGTACGCAACGGCGTCGACAAATTAGGCAAGACTTTCAAGTTCACCAACGCCGCCCTAGTCGCGCTTGATCCGAAGAACGGCGAGATCCTCTCCATGGTCGGCTCCAAAGATTTCTTCGACACCGAGCATGATGGCCAAGTCAACGTAACCCTGCGTCCGCGCCAGCCTGGATCATCCTTCAAACCCATCGTCTACGCAGCAGGATTCATTAAAGGCTATACGCCGGACACCATTTTGTGGGACGTGAATACGGTGTTCAAGACTGACATCAGAAATTACGAGCCGAAGAACTACAACCTAAAAGAGTACGGTCCCATCACCGTACGCAAGGCGCTGCAAGGCTCGCTCAACATCCCGGCGGTCAAGATGCTGTATCTGACGGGCGTTGGTCGCGTGCTGGATTTCGCCGAGCAGCTCGGTTACACGACCTTTAGCGACCGCAGCCGCTTCGGTTTGTCGTTGGTCTTGGGCGGCGGAGAAGTGAAGCTCTTGGAACACGCTAACGCTTACGCAGCCTTCGCGGATGAAGGCACGCAATATCCGACCACAGCGATCCTTAAAGTCGAGGATGCCGCCGGCAAGACTCTGGAGGAATTTAAAGACCCACAAGGCAAACAGGTCTTCGACAAGGAAATTGCGCAAAGAATCTCAAACATCCTATCAGACAACGCTTCGCGCGCTTTCATCTTTGGCGTCAACAACTACCTGACCCTGTCGGGACGCCCCGTCGCGGTCAAGACCGGCACGACCAACAATTTCCACGATGCTTGGACTGTGGGTTACACGCCGTCGCTCGTGGCTGGCGTCTGGGTAGGCAACAACGACAACACTGAAATGAGCAGCGGCGCAGATGGCTCGCGCATAGCCGCGCCGATCTGGAAGAATTTCATGCAGCGTTCGCTGGATAAATCGCCGGTCGAACGCTTCAACCCACCGCCATCGATCCAGACCGATAAACCCATCTTGAACGGCAAGATAGAGTTCCCGATCAAACTGGATAAGGTCACGGGTAAATTAGCGACCGACCTGACTCCGCCCGACTTGGTAGAGGAACGTTTGTTCCGCCAGGCGCACGACACATTGTATTACCTGGACAAAGACGATCCACGCGGTCCGGCGCCGAAAGATCCGAACCAAGACCCGCAGTTCGCGAATTGGGAAAAGGCGGTGCAAAGCTGGGCGCAACGCAACAATTGGATCTCCGCCACCTCAACACCGCCGACCGAGTACGACGACGTCCACACTAAAGACAACACCCCACGGGTCACGCTGGACTCACCTGCGGCCAACGCCACCCTCTACGACCGCAGCGCCCAAATCCAAATCTCGGTCTCAAGCCAGCGCCGTATCGTGAAGATCGAAGTCACTTGCGAAGGCACGCAAATCGGCAGCAAGCTCGAAACACCTTGGAACGTAGCTATATCTTTCCCTAACTCAATCGAACGCGGCTATCACGACCTAATCGTCACGGCCACGGATGATGTGGGGAATAAAGGACAAGCTACGCTAACCCTTAACCTGGCGGCCGATCCGACCCCGCTCCTGATCCGCGTAACTGACCCGACACCGGGCCAAAATATCTCCGCAAGCTCATTTCCCCGCTCGGTCTATGTCAGCGTCAGCGATTTGAATGGAGCTAAGAAAATGGATTTGTATATGGAGACATCCAACGGGTCGGCGCGACTTATCGGATCTGATATAAATCCGGGTTCGACGGTCAGCAACTTTTCATGGACTTACCCAGGCAGCGGAAATTACGCGCTTTACGGAGTCTTGATAGACAAAGACAACAACACTCATCCAGGTGAAAGAATTCATGTGATTGTGGACTAGAGGATAGCCAAAAAAAGATGGACTTCGAAGTCCATCTTTTTTTATTTCGACTTAGCTACCCTCTACCATCTACTCTCTATCTTACTGCCTAATCGGCATGACGATGTATTTATATTGCTCCACGACATCTTCCGCCGTGACCAACATCGGGTTCATGGAGTCTATTTGGCGGATACGCACCTTCTCGCCGATCATCGAACTTAATCCATCGCTCAAGAACCTGAAGTTCAACGTGACGTCGTTTTCTTGTCCGCTCACTACGCCTTTAAGTACTGTCTTAGTCTTACCCGTGCCTTGGTCAGCCGAAGATACTGTGCAGGTCCCGGTTTGCGGATCAAATGAAAGATGGATATCGAACAGGCCTTGACGCGAGAACAGGCTGGCGGCACGGACCGCTTTCTGCAGCTCGCTGCGCGCCACCACCGCCTCGGTCTTGAATTGCTGCGGTACAATTTGGTGATAATCAGGATACGAACCTTCAATCAAACGCGATATCAACTCCACATTTCCGTATGCGAAGACGAGTTGATTCTCGTTAAAATTGAAGTTAGCTGATTCCGGCACGTCCAACTCATCCTTATAGGCCCCCAAGATGCGCATAGCTTCCAAAAACGCCTTAGCTGGAACGATGTGGCGGCCGGTGGAGCTGCCGGTATAACGAAGTGAGCGCTCGGCCAGACGATAAGAATCGGTCGCGGCCAAAACCGCCGTTCCACCCTCGAGGCTACATGAGACGCCCGTCAATTCTGGCCGTGATTGCGAGGTTGATACTGCGAAGACTACTTGCGACAGCGCATGTTTCAACTCCAACGCAGGTAAAGTCACACCACCATCTTTAGCTAGCTTAGGCAACAAAGGAAACTCACTGGCCGGCAAACCCCGGATTACAGTTTCTTGCTCGCCGGAACGAATTTCCATTCCCTCTTCAGTCAATAACAATTCGACTTTTCCCGTCGGCAAGAGTGCAACGTAATCCAAGAATAATTTAGCTGGAACGCTATATTCACCTTCGACTTCAATCTTACCACGCACCGTACAATTAATCGCCATTTCAAGATTCGTAGCCGACAACTTCAAAGCGCCTGCTTCTGTTTTTAATAATACATTCCCTAACACCGGTAAGTTTACGTTCTTTCCAGCTATATGTCCCACCATGTTCAATCCTTGGATCAGATTTTCTTGTGTGCAGGCAAAATGCATATTACTTAGTTGATAGAGTATAAAACAAGTAGTAGTAGTAGGGGGTGGGGATGAAGTGGAGGGATTTATTTAAGTCGGTGTTTATTGGTTGAGAGTGGTGTTTTTCATGCACATCAAATGGGGACTCAAGGGGATTAAATCAGACTTCACTGTGTATTGTTTTTTAGGGTTAAGGTTTTTGTACCAGGTTAAGCACCGTGTATACATATGAATCCACAAGTTTATCCGGATTGAGAATAGAGCTTTTCGCGGATGATTGAGACGTCGCGTTTAAGTTGCTCATCGGCTTTCAATAGACCGGATATTTTGGAACAGGCGTGCATCGCGGTGGTGTGATCGCGTCCGCCGATGTGCGTGCCGATGGCTGGGAACGAGCACTTACCTTCTTCACGCAACAAATACATCGCAACTTGGCGCGGGAAGGCTAAGCGCTGCTCGCGGCTCTTGCCGATGATCTCTTCCATCGACAAGTCGTAGTAACCGACTACGATCTCGATCAGACGACGAGGGGTGATGGTGCGTTTGGGTACGTTAGGAACGAAACTTTGCAGAAGAAGTTGGACTGATTCAAGCGTCGGCACGGTATTCTTGAATTGATGGTAGGCGATGATCTTGTTGAGCGCGCCCTCTAGTTCGCGCACGTTCGATTGCACGGTGCCCGCGATATAACGCAGTATTTCCGGGTTCAGCGCCACGTTCTTTTCCCGCGACTTGGTTTCAAGGATAGCGACGCGCGTCTCGAAATCAGGACTCGAGACATCTGTGATCATGCCCCACTCAAAGCGCGACAGAAGCCGGCTCTCAAGGCCCTGGATGTCTTTGGGTGAGCGATCGGAAGTGATGACGACTTGTTTATTGTTCTGATGCAGCGTGTTGAAGGTATGGAAAAATTCCTCCTGGGTACTTTCTTTGCCGGTGATGAACTGGATGTCGTCTATGAGCAGGACATCCACGTTGCGATAAGTATCTTTGAAGCCTTTGCCTTGTCCGCTGCGCACAGCGGTGATGAATTCGTTGGTGAAGCGCTCGCAGGTGGCGTAGATGACTTTGGCGCGCGGCGAAATCTTGAGGATATGATGGCCGATGGCTTGCAAGAGGTGGGTTTTGCCCAAACCAGAGCCGCCGTAAATAAACAGGGGATTGTAGACTTCGCCTTGTTTGGTCGATACGGCGATGGAGGCGGCATGTGCCAGCTCGTTCGCTTTGCCTACCACAAAGGAATCAAAGGTATAACGCGGGTTTAAACCGACTTCATTCGTGGGTTGGGAGCCGCAAGACCGCTCGAGCTGCGCCAAATCCTCCTCGACGCGATGCGTAGACTCGATTTGGTCGGAAAATTGCAACAAGGGCGTGGTATTCCTGACTTCGACGCGATAAACCACCTCTTTTATGGGAAGTTGGGCTACATTGCGCAGCGCTCGCACGATCGGATCGTGATATTTTTTCTCGAGCCAGGCTTTGGTGAAGGTATTAGGCACTGAAATCACCACACGGCCGTTTTCCAAGGCGGATATGAAGGTACTTTTGAACCAGGTCGTGAAATTTGCCTTGGAGAGCGCGAGTTCCAGCTCGCCTAGGGTGGCGCGCCAGATGTCTTGGTTATTCATAGATACAGTAAGAAAATTGTAGATAGATATCAACAGTCGAGCTATAAAATGTCAAACATGTTGATAAATAGTGGATAGATTATACCCGCATCTTGCAAAAGCTCAAAACACCTGATATTCTGGCCGCCATAACCCAACTGCCATGAAAAGAACTTACCAGCCGAAAAAGCGCCGTTATGTCAAAGTCCACGGTTTTAGGGCCAGGATGAAGACAAAAGACGGCCGAAAAGTGCTTTCCCGGAGGCGCGCCATAGGCCGCAAGCGCCTTGTGGTCAAAAAAGCCCGTTAAGTACATGCCCCGGCTTAGTCCGGGGCTTATTTTCATTGTCATTGCGAGCGCATATACTTAACGCGCGCGGCAATCTCTGGAGATTGATTCTCCGTCGTTAATGCAGACTGATTTCAATAACACGATAACATGCTTCCTAGAGCCAAAAGACTGACCAAGCAACGCGATTTCATTAAGCTCGCCCAGCAAGGACGGTCAATTTTTGGTCCCTTGGCCACGTTGCGCGTGCGTCAAATCACGGGTGAAAAGAGCAAAGTCGCTTTCATCACCTCGACCAAGGTGATGAAAAAAGCGGTTGACCGCAATCGCGCCAAACGCCGCATGCGCGAAGCAGTGCGTGCCAACTGGAACTTGATTCTTCCCGAGATGCATCTGCTCTTCATCCTCAAACCTGAAGCCTGCACCGTCGAGTATAAATCTATGCTCGAAGAAGTCGCGCGTTTGATCTCAAAGATTCCGGAAGCGCTGACCAAACCAGTCAAACCATCTTCACGTGCGCTGAAACATGCGCAAAAAATGGGGCGTCCAAAAACAACCAAATGAGGATCGTGAATTTACCCAAACGTTTGGGCCAGCTCTTGATTGTGGCTTATCAGCATACGCTCTCGCTCGACCACGGTCCTTTGGCGCGCATCTATCCTTATCCTGTCTGCCGCTTCCACCCCACGTGTTCGGAATATGGTTACGAGGCTTTGGGCAAATACGGTTTGTTCAAAGGCTTATGGCTGACGACCAAGCGTCTTCTGCGCTGCAACCCATGGTCGCAGGGAGGACATGACCCGGTACCATGAAAGAAATATTCCCGTAGGGGCAATTCATGAATTACCCCTACGCGGCGGCCGAAGGGCTGCCTTATTCCGACATGGTAATCCTTCGACAAGAAGCTCAGGAACTATTTTAAAAAAAATCAGCCCCACGAGTAGTCGTGGGGTTTTGAGTCAACAGCGCCGTCGGCCGCCTTCTGCAGTTTCGACGTAGAGTTGTAGGATTCGATCGCCTCCAAACTCTTCTTTCAAGGAGACTGACCGAAACGGTCCTCCAGGTGAGAGCTTGTGGTACTCATCTTCTAGCTCCGCCATCCGGCGCTCTATGGTGTGCAGCTGCTCGAGCTTGGCGTTCTTGGTCACCATGAGATCCAGATATTCCGACTTGATGGCGTCGCGGAGCTTTGAGCGTCCTTTATCGCTTGCGTTTATGTCAGTCTTTTTCCAAACAAGATGACAAGTCACAAAGAACAGAACGACAAAGATAGCCATAGCGACACAAACGACCCAGAGCGGAAACCATTCCGAAACCGCCGACCATTCCGGTTGAAGCGATGGGAAAGGGGCAACCGGGAGAGAAGCGCACGAAAAGAGCGAAAACGTTGACATTCTTACCTCCTCACACGGAGCTTAGCAGTTGCGGGAATTCGGTCAATCACGCGACAAAGCCGCTTCGATGTCTTGAGTTGCCATAGGAACTTCCAGGATTTTTTGTTTGCTGGCGTGACCGCGCACGATCTCGATGGCGCTTTTCGGAACATCCAAGACGTCGGATAAAAATTCTACCAGCGCTTCATTCGCCTTGCCGTCCACCGGCGGAGCGGCAAGACGAATCTTCCAAGTCCCGCCCTCTTTTCCGGCGACTTCATTCTTCGAAGCGTTGGGGATTACGCGGATTGAGAGTTTGGACATAGCTGATGGAGATGTTACGCCTGTTTCCACAACGCTTCAAAATAATCGTTGTAGCTTTGCGCCAAGTGTTTGTTTTCCGAAACGAACAAGATCGGTTCTTTTTCCGTCCAATTGGCGATGACGACTTTGTCGCCGTATAACCACACGACGTTCGGACTTTTCACCGTGTCGAAAATATATTTCGTCTTGGACCAAGGGAAGGTCGTGACTTTATGTCCTTTGACTCCGCGGTCGGTCACGATGCGCCAGCTCACGCCGGGCGTGGCCTCGGCTTTGCGCTGCACTTCCTCGAACAATTTCGGGAAGCGGTCCATGAAATATCCGCGCGCGCCGATGAAACGAATTTCCTTCGCCTCGATTCCTTCCAGCCAGATATTCTTGAGCGCTTCAGCGCCGCGTAATACGTAAGCTTCTTGGTTCCAAAGTGAATCGAAATAAGTCTTGAAGCTTTGGTAGATTTCCGGACGTTTAAAATGAATCACCGTCGGCGTCTCGCCCATGATGCACATGAAGGCGCGGCCGTTGGCAAGATAGACTTGAGCCGGATTTTTTGGTTCTGACACGAATGGTTTGACGTGGCTAAGCCGCAAATCCTTATCGCCTGCCGCGGTGAAGCGTTTAAGCACGAAATCCATGGCGTCGGCGAAAGCCAGCATGTTCACGACGATGCCGCGCTTGATGCGTTGGGCATGAAATTCGTCATACAGTTCAGTGAGCCCCGCCACGTCCTTTCCGGGCGTGGCGCCGAGCACGCAATAAGATTCTCCCGCTTGCAGACCGTCGAGCATCTTAGATAAAGCGGATCGCAAGGCGGCATTTCCCGTCTCAACCGTAATTTCTTGGTTCCACAGATATTCAAAATAAGTCTTCATGCTTTTCGCGGCTTCGCGGCTGCGCAAGCTGAAGGAGAGCGGATCTTTTCCGGGCACGGTGATGGTCAAACAATCGCCGTAGATATCGAATAGCGCCGGCAAATCGGTATTGAACGGGAGATATTTCGCTTCCGTGCGCGGCAGGGCGTTGCGTGCCGCAACGTATTCCTGCGGAACAGAGGCGTCAAAAAGGAGTTTGCAGTTTACGTTATTAGCGATGCGTTTATTATGATACTCCATCCAATGTGGCTCATATTTTGCCGTCAAGGAGAGTTGTGTGCCGCCAAGGACGTAGACTGTCTCGTCAGGTTGCAACGACAGGCTGCGTTCACGCGCTTGGATCACGCCTTCAATGCCTTCGAAAATTCTGATTTCGCGCGGCGCTTCGCGTTGGGTCTTTTTGAGTTCGTCGGCAAGATCTTGCGCTAAACTTTTTTGCTTCTCGGCCATTTCAACCAGCACATCCGGCGTCGTGACTTCGAAGACGGCGACGTTTTTACGGTTGAGTTTGGCGACCAGTCCCTTTTCCACGAGACGCTCAAGGGAGGTATAGACCAGGTTGCGATGCAAGCCTATATTCCCGATGATTTCCCCGGCACGCGAAGGACCTTGCTCTAATAGAGTCAAATAAACCTTGATTTCATTCTTCATGAAGCCAAGCTGCTCAAGTCTGGGTTCGATGTTTGGGCGTGTCATAAAACAGGTGACACGAGAGCTTCTCCAATTCTACGAAAAAAGTCAAGGATGAAAGCCGCACAATCACCGAAGAATTGATAATATTTTTGCTAAATTTAGAATAAAATCGTTGACCCGTCAGCATCTTCCTGATAATTGATTGGCAGGAGGATCGTACATTGAAGAACCGAATGCTGACCACGTGTTGTTTTGTGCTGGCATCCCTCGCTTGCGGCCGGATTGCGCAGGCAGAAGATGTGACTTGGAAGTTCGCCCTGGGTGAGACCTGGGGCACAGGCTATGCTCATGGTCGGGCAACGGCCTTGGCGCCCACGACGAATATCGGGCTAGCTGCCATCATTCCCGTCGGCCTTGGCTGGGGATGGTACAACGAAGTCGGAATGGCTACCCCGAACACCATCTCCCATCCCATGCCGCGAATTTTGAGCGGGCCGGGATTCAAGCTGGGGAACAGAACCATGTTCGCCATCGCAGGGTCGTTTCAAGTAGATCCCGGCTATTGGAAAAATGCGACGTATCTGGTTGGTTTGGCTGGGGCGTTGCAGTTTGCCATCCTGAAAGAAATTTCGGTGGGAATATCCGTTGGCGCTGCCAAAGTACTCGCTCAAGACGGGGCGTGGTGCGTCACGTATCAACCCCGCATCTTCTTCGTCCTTCCCTGGTGAGTCAGGGATTCTCACGCACTCGATTGAGCATTCGCTCAAACGTCGGGTGCGTTTTTTTGGCAAGAATGTTCAAGCGGAATCCCTCATCTTTTTTAATCTCGCTACATCCGCTTCTACCCCTTCGGGTTTTGTTTCGCAATAAAAATTGAGATGCTTGAGGCGCGGTTCGGCGAGCATGGCGCGGAAGCCGGCGATTCCGATTTTACCTTTGCCGATGTGTTCGTGCATATCGCGTTTGCCGCCGAGTGCGATTTTGGAATCGTTGCAGTGGACCATTTTTATTTTTTCCAGGCCGACTTCACTTTCGAGCTTATCCAAAGTGTCGGTGAGAGATTTGGCATTACGCAAATCATAGCCCGAGGCGAACATATGCGCCGTGTCTAAGCAGATGCCTAAGCGCGGATCGGAAATGCCGTCTAGAAGTTCGCGTAACTCATCAAAAGTGTCGCCGATGATTTCTCCGGCGCCCGCGGAAATCTCGATGAGCGGGATTGTCGTGCCGGTATAACCTTTAAGCGCGCTTTTGATTCCGTTGATGCAAAAAATTAGGGCCTGTTCGCCGCCGACGTCGCGTGCGCTGCCGGGGTGGAACATCATGTATTTGGCGCGAATCGCCGTGGCGCGCTCCAATTCCTCGCGCACGACACGCGTCGAGGCGGAGCGAATCGATTCACGTCCTGACGCGAAGTTGAGGTAATAGGGCGCATGCACGACCCATTCGCTTAAACCGTATTTTGCGGCCTCGGCTAAGAATGTCGCGGCTATGTCGGGCGTAATCTTCGGAGCCGTTCCGCCGCGCGGCGAACGCGTAAACATTTGGAAGACCTCGCAGCCCAAAGCCGCGGCATTCTCCGGGGCTTTATCAAGTCCGCCAGCAATCGAGACGTGAGCGCCGATTAACATAGATTGTAGGGGCGACCCAGCGGGTCGCCCCTACTTAATCGTTTTCTGTTTGAGCAGCTCCAGCGTCTTCCTGTTCTTCATGCGGCTCATCACGTAGTCGCGATATTCAGGCGATGCGATTTGTTCACGCGACTCTTTATCTTCGGGTTTGGTGAAAGCCATGATGCGATCGATCTCTTCATCCACCTCTTTCTCCTCGACCTCGCACTTTTCTTGCTTAGCGACGGCTTTAAGCAGGACCGCGGTCTGGACGCGCTGAATGGCTTGCGGCACGAGATCCAACATGAGCTGGTCGTGCGTCTTTTTGAGGCTGGTCAGATAATCGTTCATGTTCACGCCCCGCTCTTCGAGCGCGGACTCCATCTCGTGCTGCATGCGGTGCACTTCTTGATTCACGAGGAGTTCGGGGATTTCGTTGAATTTGGAATTCTTGACCAGCTTATCCAGCATCTCGATCTCCGCGGCCTCGTTTGATTTTTCGTCAGCCTCGGTCTGTAAATTCTGCTTCAGTTGAGCTTTGAGTTTATCGAGTGTCTCGAAGCCCAGGGTCTTGGCGAACTCGTCATCCAGAGCGGGCAAATCCAATTTGAAAACTTCTTTGATCTTGGCGACGAATGACGTCTTCTTCCCGGCCAACTGTTTGTTGTAGTGATCCTTGGGGAATTCCAATTCAAAAGATTTTTCTTGGCCTTTGGTCACGCCAATCAACTCATGCGAGAATCCCGGGATGTAATGCTGTTCGCCGAGATAAACTTTATAGTCCCGGGAAACCCCGCCCTCCACGATCACGCCATCTTGTTTGATCTCCAGATCGATGACCGCCAGATCTTCCGCGCCCGCGGGTTGGTCGGTGATTGTCTCGGTGCGGCGCATTTTGCGCAGATCAGTGAGCGCGGCGTCAACTTCAGCATCCTTGATCTCGCGGATTTTGTGCACGACGAGCTGCTGGGAATAATCCGCCAAGTTAGACACCTTGGGCATGAGTGTGGCCGTGACCGTGAAGTCCATGTCTTGGTTGGGTACGAGCTTGCCGACGCCGATCTCGGGCGATCCGATCGTCTCCAAATCTTCGTCCAAGACCGTCTTGACGTACTTGGCGCGCACGATGCGCTCCAACGCCGTCTCCCAGACCAAAGCCTCACCGTATTCACGCACCACGTCGTCGAAGCCGGCTTTGCCTGGACGAAAGCCTTTGATCGGGCGCGCCGTCGAGATATCGATAGCGGCTTGTTCCAGATACGGACGGGCCTCTTCAGGCGTAACCGAAAACTTCAATTCAACGCGCGATTTGGGGAGATGGGTGATGTTGGAGGACATAGAGTTAGCTCAAAGTTTAAAGTTTAAAACTTAAAGTTGCCGTCCACTTCCTTAGCTTTAAGTTTTCCGACGATAACTAGATTTGTCGTTTTTGTCAATCGTTAAGACAGACGGTAGACAGTAGACGGTAGCTTGTAGCCAAGGCCTGATCGAAAATAATTGTCATCCTGAGCGAGCTTCGAGCGAGTCGAAGGACCTTTGTCAGCCATTGGTTCAGGCCAACGCTTATAAAGGTCCTTCGACAGGCTCAGGATGACAATATTTTTTTCCACGTCCTAGATTGGCTACCGTCTATCTTATATATCCCAACGGATTGGTCCGTTTGCCGTTTACGTAGACTTCGAAGTGCAAGTGAGAGCCGGTCGAGCGTCCGGTGGTGCCCATCATGGCGATGACCTGGCCGCGTTTGACCACGTCGCCTTTTTTCACGAACAGTTTGGAAGCGTGTCCGTAGCGCGTCTTGATTCCATTCTTATGGTCGATGAAGATCATCAGGCCATAGCCCGCATTGTTCCAACCCGCTGACTCAATCACGCCGTCAGCTGCGGCATACAAAGGTGAAGTGAAGTCGCCGTCGACGTCCAGGCCCACGTGGCGCCAACCATAGTATTGGGTGATCGAATGGCCGGATGTCGGCCAGAGTAGCTTGGTCTTAGGTTGTTCCTTGGTCTCCAAGTCAGCCGGCTTGGGGACGGGGCGCGGTGCGGTGAGTTTGGAAATAGATTCGCTCGATGGCACTTCCGTCTGACGCGCAATCCGCGAACTCGTCTGTTCAAGTTCCGGCGGACGGCCTCCGGGGATCATGAGCTCCGTCCCCGCGGCCAGTTTTTCGCCTTCGCCGAAATTATTGAAGTTAGCTATCTCCGTCACGTCTCCGCCATACTTGTTGGCGAGCGAGCCTAAAGTGTCGCCGGATTTTATCTTGACGATGACGCCGGAGGTGGGCGGTATGCGCAGCGTGTCGCCAGGACGGATATACTGGCGTTCCTGCAAGCCGTTGTTCCACAGGATCGTGCCGATATTGACTCCAAAGCGTTGCGCGATGTTGCCCAAAGTATCGTTTTCTTGGACCGTGTATGTTTCCGTGCGGGTACGCTGGACTTTCGGACCTTCGGTCAGATCAAGCGGCAGTGCAGCTACCGTCCCCGGGATTTCCAGGCCAGTCGTCACGTCTGCCTCCGCGGTATCGTAATCAAAATCGATGTGCGGCACGGATACGACCGAGGCGCTGCCCATGTATTTGGAATTGGGAGATGCGTTTTCAGGCCGGAACGATTCCTCCACGATTTCACTTTTTTGGTCCGTGGCCAAAGCGAAGAGCAGGCTTTGTTGTCCCACGTCCTGGGCATGCGCTTGCAAGACCTGAAAATTTCCCGCGACCGTCACGATCGAGAGCAAGAGTATCGTGGCGTGAAAGAGGTAGCGGTTGGTGAGCAAAAAAAGTACGAAGCCTTTGGCCGGCAAAGCCAGGCGATGAAAGCGCAACCTAGAGGTCACGCCCAGACGATAAAAAGGGAAGATGGCATGACGGACAAAAAAACCGACTGCCGGGGCGATCAGTTTCCAGATGCTGGCCAAGCCATATTGCAGCGCTCTTTTCAAAGAGCGCACCGCACGGAATGCGGCGATGGCCAAGCTGGTTGCGAATGTCTTGATGGGGTTTGGGATAGCGGCCTCTCTCTATCAGCTGCGGACGCCGTAACTAGGCGGTAGACGGTAGGCTGTAGGCGGTAGCCAATCAAGCCATAGTATCGCTGTCAGTTTCGACAGGCCCGAGCTGGTATTCAGTCCTCCTGACTCCAAATTTAGGTTTTAAAAGATTAGCAAAGCGCTCCAATCAGGTCAAGGGTTTGAAGGACTAATTTAGCTAATTTTACATTAATTTTAGGTAATTTGACGGTACTGGAGCGCCTCGGCCAAGTGCTTTTCCTCCACCTGACCGGCTTTTTCCAGATCGGCGATAGTTCGGCTGACTTTGAGGATGCGGAAGTAGGCTCTGGCCGACAAGCGGTAGTGTTCCGTCGCACGTTTGAGGAAAGCGCGTCCGTCCGCCTCAAGTCCGATGAGCGTCCGCGCTTCTTCGCTCGAGAGTTCAGAGTTGGTGACGATACCGCGTCCGGCAAAACGCTCGCTTTGGATGTCCCGCGCCGCTTGCACGCGCCGGCGGATCTCGAGCGATGGTTCGCCCGGCGCCAGATCGGTCAACTTTTCCGTCGGTACGCGCGGGACTTCCACGGCCAAATCGATCCTGTCGAGCAGCGGACCGGAGATGCGCTTTTTGTATTTCTCGACCTGCATGGGCGAGCAAGTACAGTTGCGGCCGCGGTCGGTGGCAAAGCCGCACGGGCACGGATTCATGGCCGCGACGAGCAAAAAGCGCGCGGGGAACGAAACCGTGCCTTGCGCCCGTGCAATCGTAACTTGTCCGTCTTCGAGCGGTTGGCGCAGGTTCTCGAGGACCGAGCGGCTGAACTCCGGGAACTCATCCAAAAAAAGCACGCCGCGATGGGCGAGCGAGATTTCGCCCGGTTTGGGAATCGTGCCGCCGCCCACCAGCGCGGTCCCGGATGCCGTGTGATGCGGCGCGCGGAATGGTCGTTCATGCGCCATGCCGCCAGTGTGCAGGCTGCCCAATACCGAATAGATCCTGGTCACCTCCAGCGCTTCTTTCATGGTGAGCCGCGGCAAGATCGAAGGCAGGCTGCGCGCCAAGAGCGTCTTGCCTGAACCCGGCGGTCCTTGCATGAGCAAGTTGTGTCCGCCTGCTGCCGCGATCTCGAGCGCACGTTTAGCTTGCTCTTGTCCGCGGATGGACGACATGTCGAGCGTGGGTTTGGACTCATCATTCGGCGTCTCGGCATGTGTGACGAGCGTGAGTTCGCCTTGGCCGCACAGATAGTCGGTTATTTCTTTAAGCGTCCGCGCCGTCTTGATCGCGATGTTCGGCACGAGCGCGGCTTCGGCGCCATTTTCTTGCGGCAGGATGATTTCCGCTATGCCGCTTTCCGCGCACAGCATGGCCATAGAGAGCGCGCCTGGGATGGGGCGCAATTTGCCGTCCAACGCGAGTTCGCCGGCCAAGAGTCTGGCGCGCGGCGGAGCCTCGGGCAAATCACCGTGCGCCATCAAGACCGCGATGGCGATAGGTAAATCAAAATAGGTGCCGGCTTTACGTATGTCGGCCGGAGCTAAATTGACGGTTATCTTGGTCCGCGGAAACGGCAAATCAGAGTGCTTGAGCGCACTCCTAACGCGTTCGCGGGCTTCTTGCACTGCGGCATCGGGCAGTCCGACGATTTGAAACGAACCTAGGCCAGGCGAGATATCGGCTTCGACGTCAATCAAGCTGGCTTCTATGCCGTGCAAGGCAGTAGTTAAAACAGTGGCGGCCATGTGATTTGGTCCGTCGAGACGCCGCACCTAATTAATAGCTACCGCAATCCAGCGTCGGAGTCAAGAGTAACGTAATAATCAATAACCAATATTCAATAATCAACAACCCGTTCGAATTGATTATTGTTTATTGATTATTGTTTATTCGTTTCCTATTGCGGCGCGAGTAGAAAAAGATATAGGCCAGGATGCCAGCGCCGATGGAGATGTCGGCCAAATTCAAAATCGAAGTCCTGCCGACGAGAATCCAGTCGCGCACATAACCTAGACTCGCACGGTCGACCAGGTTGCCGATGCCACCCCCCAAGATCAGCGCCAGCGCGATCTTTTCAGACTCGCTGCGGTGGTTGCCTAGGATGAGGAACGTGATGACGACGGAGATGACGGCAGATATCGCCAGCAGGATTGCATTAGGCACGGCGATATTGCCTAGCGCGCCGTAATTCTCATGCCGGGTAATCTCAAAAACCCCGGGAATCAATCCGGGGTACGCGGTGTGCGTGAACACCCACGCTTTGCTTAAAAAATCCACACCCACGCTCGCCGCAATCGCGGCTGAACAGGTTAAGAGGACGCGGACTTTGGCCGTCACATCTCTTGGGTCAGGATCTTTTTGCAGTTGATGCAGCTGGACGAAGAGGGCCGGGCTTCCAGGCGCTTCAGCTCGATTTCTTTGTTGCAGTATTTGCAGACGCCGTATTTGCCGGTCTCGACTGCCTTGAGGGCTTCTTCGGTGTCGCGCAGTTCGGAGGCGATGCGCGCTTCCATGGATAAGCTATCCGCGTACTCCGCGATTTCGGCTGCGTTGTCGTCTTCGGAATTGCTGCCTGATTCGGGATAGATGACTTCGAACCGACCGGGCCGGTTCGGGTCGCGTTTACCTAAATCCTCCAGCTCTTGCAGCAGGCGCGCCCGATCTTCGACGAGGCGCTGTTTAAAATTGGCGATTGTTTCTTGGGTCATAAGATGGCGTAAAACGGAAGGAGTATATGGGGGTCAAGCTAGACTGTCAACTCTCGCTACCCCTACCAGCAGTGTGCCTAATGTATCTCAAGGCCACAAGAGCAGGATTGTAAAGCGGGAGGTTGATGGTAAATTTCATGTTTCGTATAAAAAAAGAAACCGCGGAGGGCCCTTAAGTGATAAGTGGTCGCGCGGTCTCTAGGCCGCGACTTTGATTCGGATTCGTCTTCCGGGGGACTTAGCGCTTCTTCGCTCTGGGCGAAGTGACGATTCGAATACAATCTGTCTCGGTCTGAAGAAAAGGACTGCAGTTTCGACCCAACCCCGGCGGATGCCCAGACGGGTTGGAATATCCCGTATTTTTAGGGTCGCCTAAGTGTTTTGAATTTATTTTTTGTTTCATTTTCCCGAAGGTATTCGGGTAGAGTCGAGTCAAAACATGGAACGGACTGCCATTCAAGATGGAAGTCCATCCTACGCAGTTGTAAGGTACGGGTGAGGTAATCGGCACTTAACGGCCGTCAAAGCGCGGATTTCGCGCCTGCAGAATCAAAACAAAGGACAAGTTGTTATCCACAGCTTAGGTGGAAAGCACAGCTCTTGGCCGTACATAAACATAATACGCCTAAAACGGCGTAGTATCAATAATCAGGCTATATTTGCGTAAATGCTCGAGAAAGCAACGAAAAAATCAATTTAAAAAATGGTCTGTGGATAAAGTATTAACAATTGGGGATAACTCCGGGAGAATAACCAATAATCAAATCCCTATTCCCGAGCACATGCCTTATTTTTTTGATTATTGGAATTTGATTATTGATTATTTGCGCTTACTCGCATTCGATCTTCAAAAAACCGCTTTTAATGCGATATAAACGCAGTGTGCAATTGATGGTTTGTCCAAAATTAAGCTCTTTTAAGCCCAAATTTAAGATGCCTGGAGAAAGCTTGGCTAAAAGGACTTCTGCGTCGGTAGTCAGAGTCGAGCTGGTTTGCTCAAGCGTCATCGTGCCTTGCCGAATGCCGACTTTAATCAAGCTGCCGAAGAGTCCGGTTGAGCTTACATTAGGCAAAAGCAACTCTTTGACGACCGTATCGTCCGGCAAGGTGTAGTTGCGCTCATCGGTCTTGCCAAGCGCGGCGGAGATTTCTTGTTCGGTCTGGGAAGAAAAATCGGGGAAGGTCAGATCCAAGCCGGAAATTCCATCTGCCGTGAGTTCAAGAGTCAACGCTGACGGAGCCTTTGATAATTCCAAGGCGTAGGTGCTTTGGGCCAAGGCTTGCGCGATCGGCGGCCAAGCTTCGGGGAAAGCTGCGAGGTCCAAAGACAAGTCACCAGCGTCGCTGACTCCGGGAGTCTGCGCCAAGGTAAAATCCGTGACCCAAGCGCCGTCGTCAAACGATCCGCGTAAAGTTTTATCCGGCAGCTTCAGCGTGACGTACGCTTGATGCCAAATAAGCCTGCCCCAATCAGCTAAAAGATCCTTGAGTCTTATTTTACTTTTCAATTCCAACTTTCCCGTGCCCACTACCTTATATATGCCTGCGGGGGTTGATGGCAGATCGGTTTTTTTCCAACGCGGCACGACGGCGAAAACTTCAGGCGCTCCATTTTGCATGCTTACGCCCAACGCCGCAGGCAAATTGCTGCCTGCGGCATCGCGCCAAGCTTCCGGAAAATATTCCGGAGCTTGGTCGAAGTTGCGGGTCAAAGCGAAAAATGGAACGTCGGCGGGAAAGGGCAAAGTGTATTCCCAGATGAACAGGAATGCCGCGACGCTAGCGCAGACGAAAGCGAAAATCCAAACTGCCGCTCGCGGAAAGCGCCGTTTTTCTACGCCAAAGCCCAGCAAGGGATTGCCGGGCGTCAGCGTGTGTTGGATATCATTCTCTTCCCCCATGCTTAAAGTTTTAAGCTTTAAGTTTTGAGCTTCGGACTACCTAAAGGCTGTACGGCGGGAAGATCGGAGGGGGCGGGGGAAGTGGGGCGCTGTTTGGCCGTGGGCCGAATCCGCCGCGGTCATTGCCGCCGGGACGTCGTCCGCCACCGCCACGATTGCCGCCGCTACCGCTACCGCGACTGCCTCCGCCGCTGCGCAACGGCCGTCGATCGTCTTCCGATTCTTGATAGCCGGGCAGCGCACGCTTCATCGAGAGGTTGATGCGGCCTTGCGAATCCACTTCATAGACTTTGACTTTGACCTTGTCGCCGACATTGACCACGTCGGTCACTCTGTCGACGCGCGTCGGCGCCATCTCGCTGATGTGCACCAAGCCTTCTTGCTTGGGCAGGATCTCGACGAAAGCGCCGAAATCCATGAGCCGCGTCACGGTGCCGGTGAAGATTTCTCCCACCGCGACTTCGCGCGTCAGCTGCTTGACCCAATCCACGGCCCTCTTCATGCCTTCGGGATCGACCGAGGTGATCATGACTAAGCCGTCGTCTTCGATGTCGATCTGGACGTTGCACTCCGCGATGATCTCGTTGATGATCTTGCCGCCCGGACCGATGACGTCGCGGATGCGGTCGGGGTTGATGCGGAAGGATTCGATGCGCGGCGCCCACTTGGACAGCTCGGCGCGCGGCGCGGGGATGACGGATTCGATCAGATCAAGGATCTTGAGGCGCGCGGTCTTGGCTTTTTCCAACGTCTCTTTCACCGTCGTGAGCGGGATGCCGAGCGTCTTGGTGTCCATTTGGATCGCGGTGATGCCTTGGCGCGTGCCGGCGACTTTGAAGTCCATGCCGCCTGCGCCGTCTTCCAGGTCCTGCAAGTCGGTGATGACGCGATATTTACCCGCCGCTTCGTCGCTGGCCATGCCCATGGCGATGCCTGCGACCGGAGCCGTGATGGGTACGCCGGCATCCATGAGCGCAAGCGTCGAACCGCAAGTTGCGCCCATCGAGGACGAGCCATTGGAACCCAAGACTTCGGATACGACGCGGATGGTGTAAGGGAAGGCTTCGCGCGTGGGCAGGACCGGCTGGATGGCGCGTTCGGCCAAAGCGCCGTGGCCGATTTCGCGTCGGCCCGGACCGCGGTTGCCCTTGGTCTCGCCGACCGAATAGCTGGGGAAGTTGTAGTGGTGGAAATAGCGCCGCTTGGTCTGGTATTCCATCGTGTCGATGGTCTGTTCCATGCCCGGGCTGCCCAAAGTCACGGCCGAGAGCACCTGCGTCGAACCGCGTTCGAACAAGCCGGAACCGTGGGTGCGCGGCACCAAAGCGACGATGGCGCCGAGTTGGCGGATCTCATCCAAACCGCGGCCGTCCGCACGCTTGCCTTCGTCCAAGATCAAGCGCGTGATTTCCGCGTCCACGAATTCATCCACGATCTCCGCGGCATGCTTGCGTTTTTCTTTTGACAACTGTTGTTCCAAAAGATGCGCGTCGAGTTCTTCCTTAAGCCGAGCCACCGCGGTTTTGCGGTCAGCCTTGGTCTTGAGCGGTTGGGCAAACAAGGTCGCGGCTTCGCGCGTCTTCAAAAATTCGCGCGCCGTCTCGTGCAACGCTTCGATTTCCGCGCGCTCCGTCTTTTCTTCCTCGTTCTTTGGCGAGAACGGATCGAGCTTGGTCTTGCCGTGCGCCGTCTTTACTTTTTGGATGAGCTCGTAGACTGGCTTGAGCTGCTCATGGCCCCATTCGATGGCTTGGTACGCCGTGTCTTCGCTGGTCTGCTTGGCGCCCGATTCGACCATCAGCGTCTTGCCTTCGCGTCCGGCCACCACCACGTCCAATTCGCCGGTCTCGATCTGCATATAGGTGGGGTTCAAGACCCACGCGCCGTCCACGCGACCCACGCGCAGCGCGGCTAGCGGTCCGCGCCACGGGATGTCGGAGAGTTCAAGCGCGCAAGCCGCGCCGATCAAACCCGGGATGTCAGCGTCGTTCTCTTGGTCATGCGAGAAGACGGTCGCGACTACCGCGACTTCGTTGCGCATGCGATTGTCGAACAGGGGACGGATGGCGCGATCGATCAAACGGCCGGACAAAATGGCTTCGTCCGTCGGACGGCCTTCGCGTTTGATGAAGCGCGAACCTTTGATGCGTCCCGCAGCGTACATACGTTCCTCGAAGTCCACTTGAAGCGGAAAAAAGTCCAAGCCTTCGCGGATGCCGCCCATGGTCGCGGTGCACAAAACCACCGTGTCGCCGTAACGCACGGTACAGGCGCCGTTGGCTTGCTGCGCCAATCGGCCTACGCCAATGGTCAGGGTCCGGCCGCCCCATTCGATGGAATATTCTTTCTGGCTTTCCATACATGACTGCGCCGTCATCCGGAGACTGAATCCGCACTGCGGATCTGTGTCTCGGGACGATGACGCGAAAAATTTATTCCGGGATTAATTTCCCGCCTGCCCGAACAAGCTTTTGTTCAGGCAGGCCGGAAGGCGACCTAAAAGGTCACCCTGATGCGGCGCGAACCGGCATCACCTCCGCGCCGTTGATTTTTTCCGTTTTTATTCAAGTCTTCGCGCGCCAATTCCGTCTGCACGTCCTTGGGTTGGCGTTTGGTATTGATGATCACACCGCGCTTGGCGCCCATTAGGAAGGTCGCCGCGTCGGATGAGATGTCGAAGAATTTGTCGCACGTGGCGCGGAGTTGTGCGTTGGTCGATTCGGCGAAGGCCACGACTTCCACGTACACGCCTTTTTCCTGCAGATAACGCACCAGCGGAACGAAGTCGCCATCGCCGGTCATCAGGATCATGGCGTCGACTTTATCCGCCAAACGCACCGCATCGATCGCCATGCCCACGTCCCAATCAGCCTTTTTCTCGCCGCTCGCGAACTCTTGCACGTCTTTGACGCGCAGCTCGATCCCCGCTTCCTGCAAGGCTTCAAAGAAAGCCAGTTCTTCGCCGGTTTTGGATTTGGCCACGTAAGCCAACACGCGCACCACGGGTCGTCCGCCCGCCACGGCATCGATGACTTTCTCGAACGCCAGCCGCGCGCCATGGATATGCTTGGCCGAGTGATACATGTTTTGGGTGTCGATGAGCACCGCGATTTTTTGATCGTATGACAACATAAATATGATGGTTTTACCTATCCCGAGTAATAAAAAACAATGCCTCAAATATATTCCAAAACCGTCTTTTTGTCAATGCCCCGGGGAAGTTTTCCTCGGGGCAGTAATGGACCACGCGCGAAGTTGTCATTCGAGCCAATCTTCAAGCTTCGACTTGATGAGTGTCATGATCCCGATCCAGAGCGCGACGCCGAAGATTATTCGTAGCGTGTTCATGTCGCCCCGCTGATAGTACGGCGCTCGATCAATAGAGTCTTGGCAACCCGCCAAATGACCACACTCGCCCAAGAGCAAAACCATCCCGCAGCCAATAGCTACGACCAACACGGTACAAATGAACTTCTTCATTTCTCCCTCCGAAAACCAATGTACATCAGCCACGAAAATTATGAAAGGATCGCGTGCATCTCTCGCGCCGGGGCGATTCTTTTCGCTTAAACCAAAACCTCAAAGTTTTTCCTTATTTGTGCCACCGCTCGCAATGACAATAAACCAATTTGATTCCGCGGCTTCATTAGCATAAACTGCGGATAGCATGAACTCTAATCCCTTCGAAATCCCTCAAAGAAAAATACCCCCTGAACCTGTCGAAGGGCTACCTTATACTTCCGGTATCCGTC
>Ga0265296_1000811_pt1 | contig 41699 bp, 43 predicted proteins | sample MunlanPumphouse1_FD_189073 | JGI IMG/M metagenome (GOLD analysis project Ga0265296, IMG submission 189073) | Groundwater microbial communities from a municipal landfill in Southern Ontario, Canada - Pumphouse #1 | ecosystem: Environmental > Aquatic > Deep subsurface > Groundwater | place... | reverse complement strand
GCTTGAAAACGGCGACAATGTCGAAATAATAACCGGAAAAGAGGCTTCGGTAAAAAGATTATGGTTAAGCCTTGCAAAATCACACAAGGCGCAGGCAAAAATAAGGCAGAAACTCGGCATAAAGCCAGTGAGAAAAGACCTGATTGAAAACAAGGGCGAAACGCTTACAAGCGGCGAAAACATCAGGATTGCAAAGTGCTGCAGCCCGGTTCCAGGCGACGAAATAATCGGCATAAGGACAACCAAAAGAAAAATTTCGGTGCACAGGACAAGCTGCGGGAACACGGCAAAGCTGAGCCAGGGCAAAAAAGTGAAAATAAAATGGGACCTTGCCGACAGGGACTATGTCGTTGGAATAAGGGTCAAGGCAAAAGACAGCCCGGGCCTTTTGCCGGCAATACTCAAAATACTTGAAAAAGCAAAAGTTGCAATCACCTCAACTGATGCAAAAACAAGCAAAAATAACCTGCTCCAATGCAAATTCAACATAAAAATAAAAAACATCGGGCAGCTTGACGGAATAACCCAAAAAATCGGCGCACTCCCCACAGTATTCGGAGTCGAAAGGGAATAAGCCGGCAAAACAGGGCACAGGGAGAAGAGAGAAAGCGTGCCCTAAACCCGAATAGGCGGCCTGAGCCGAATGCGAAAAAGGGGGCGCATTGCGCAAAGCAAAACGGCGAATGCAAAGGCAAAAAGAAGCAAAAAGTATATTAAGAACGACGCGTCATTTATAGTTCAGTTAACGCCCAAGGGGTTGAACGGCATGGGAAACGTCATGGAAAGGATAAAAACCGGGATAACCGGGCTGGATGAACTTATGGAAGGGGGCTTTCCCGCAGGGAGAAGCGTACTCATAAGCGGCGCATGCGGAACAGGAAAAACCATAATGAGCATGCAGTATATTTACAAAGGCGCACTTGAATACAACGAGCCCGGCGTTTACGTTACTCTTGATGAAAGGCCAAACCTGATAAGGGAAGACGTGCTGCGCTTCGGCTGGAACCTCAAGGCGCTTGAAGAAAAAAACATGCTTAACATAGTGGATGGAAGCATTGCAAAACTCGGCATGCCCTCGGAGGAAGAATTTGCATTGCCTGTGACAGGCTACGACGTCGACAAGTTGCTGCTGGAAATAATGAGGGTGATAAAAAGAATAGAGGCAAAACGCGTTGTAATTGACAGCATTCCGGCTTTGGGATTCAACTTCGAAAACTCAAGCGAGGTAAGAAAAGCCATTTTGAAGCTTAGCTATATGCTCATGAGAAGCGGGGTAACATCCATCCTGGTTTCAGAAATGCAGGAAGGCATGAACAGGTTCGGAAAATACGGCGTCGAAGAATACGTTGTTGACGGCGTAATAGTGCTGCACTACATGGGCGTCGGAACGCAAAGCAACAGGACAATGCATATAAGAAAAATGAGGGCCACAAAACATTCAGAGGATTTGCATCCTATGGAAATAACCCAAAAAGGCATAGTGGTGCACAAAATAGAAGAAGAATACGGCGAAGTGTAAAGACAATTTTTTCCCTAAAAATAGGTTAAATGCACAGGGCCTGAAAGCAAGCGTTTTTAACTGTTTTTGCAGAAAAGGTCTTTGGATAGTAATGGCTGCGGAAGACTTGAGGAACAGCAAGATTGCAAACAAAGAAAAGATTGCGGCTGCCGGCATAAACCCTTACCCTTACAGTTTCAAAAAAACAGCCAATGCGAAAGATCTTCAGGAAAAGTACTCAAAACTCAAGGCAGAACAAGGAAAAGAAGACGCCTATTCCGTGGCTGGCAGGGCCACGGCAATCAGAAATCTCGGGAAAATGGCATTTCTTGACATATCAGACCAGGACGGAAAAATACAGGCCGTCTTTAAAAAAGGCGAAACAAAAAATTTTGAAATTGCGGACGCACTTGACATAGGCGATTTTGTCGGGATAAAAGGCACAATTTTTAGGACAAAGCGCGGCGAACTCAGCATCATGGCAAAAGAATTCGAGCTCTTGTCAAAATCAATAATGCCTCTCCCTGACAAATGGCACGGCCTGAAAGACATAGAGATCAGGTACAGGAACAGGGCCCTCGACCTAATAATGCAGCCGGAAAACAGGGAAATCTTCGCCAAAAGAAGCCAGATAATTGACGCACTCAGGGAATTCCTCAAAGAGAAAGGATTCCTTGAAGTTGAAACGCCGCTGCTTCAACCGGTATACGGCGGGGCTAATGCCAAGCCGTTTAAAACACACGCCAATGCATGGGACACGGACTTTTACCTGAGCATCTCGCCCGAACTCTACCTGAAACGGCTTCTTGTGGGGGGCTATGAAAAAGTTTTCACGATATGCAAAAACTTCAGGAATGAAGACGTTGACAAAACCCACAACCCGGAATTCACAATGACAGAGTTTTACCAGGCATACGCCGACTACGAGGACATGATGAAACTTACCGAACAGCTTGTCGAATATATAGCAAAGAAGGTTGCAGGCACTACAAAAATAGAATACCAGGGCAAAAAAATAGACCTGAAAGCGCCCTGGAAAAGAATGACAATGCTTGACGCAATAAAAAAATATTCGGGCATAGACCCGGAAAAAGCATCCGAAGAAGAAATGCTAAAAAAGATAGAAGAAACAGGCGCAGTGTTTGACAAGCCCAGAAAATGGGGTTGGATTGTAAGCGAACTGTTCGAAGCAACATCCGAGAGCCAGCTGATAGAGCCGACCTTCATAACAGACCACCCGAAGGAAACAACGCCCCTTTGCAAGGAAAAACGGGGAGACCCAAGGCTCGTTGAAAGATTTGAGCCGTATATAAACGGCTGGGAAGTCGGCAATGGCTATTCAGAGCAGAACGACCCTAAAAAACAAAGGGAACTCTTTGAAGAGCAGGAAAAGGAAACAAGACTAAAAGAGAAGCACCCTAAGGACACGGATTTCATTGACGTGATGGAGTATGGCATGCCGCCCGCAGGCGGTGTCGGAATAGGAATAGACAGGCTTGTGATTCTGCTTACAAACCAACCGGCAATAAAAGATGTAATACTGTTCCCGCAAATGAGGCCAGAAAAGTAAAAAGCAATCACTTCTTTCCAAACACGCTCAATGGGCTCTCATTCTTTTTTCCGCCAAGCTTCGGCAGCTTTACACCGGAAAAAGGCTTTGCGCCATTAGGCGCGCTTTTCCCAAGGCTTTTTCCTGTGAAGGAAAAAGGCTTTTTGGTTACCTTCCAGAAAGCCGGCTTTTGTTTTTCACCCTTGGACTCCGGCCCGCTTTCCTTTGCGCCGAAACCTAAGCGCTTTGGCTTTGGATAATCCTTGCCGGAAGAGCGCCTCTTTTTCAGGAGAATGAGAATAACAAGCGCCACGATAATAATCACAATTGCAACAACGGCATAGAGCATAAAATCAGAAGATATTGCAAGGCCTGTTGTCACTGTTCCGACAGGCAATAGTATGGGTGGCGCAACAAACTTGTTCACCACATTGCCAGAAATCAGGGTGTCTGCCTGCAGCTGCGAAAGGTTGTTTTTAAACGCGTAAGAAAAGCTCTTTTTCCTGTATTCGTCCCTCGTCAGGACAAAAGAAAGCTTTGGATCGTCATACAGCACGTCAAAAGCAATGTTTGAATCAAGCTCGGCGGCATACTCGGCAAACTCTTTCGGAACAACCTCTATTACCTGCAAAACCCTGTCACCTGCATTGCTGTCAGCCAAGATATTGACATCCAGGGAGAAAGAAACAACTATAATAGCCCGGTAATATTCATTGTTGTTGTCAACAACTTTTAGGATTTGAAGCTGCCTCTTCGGGTCAGCCTTTCCAATCATCTCAACAGCCTGCTGCTCGACATGGCCCGAAATGCCCGCTGCATTCAAAAGAATGCCTGCCTGCTCCTTATTGAAAACAAAATCAGCAGTCTTGTAAACAGAAGTGCTCACCACTTTTTGCGATTTCTGGAACAAAAGAATGGCCTCGGCAAGAAGCGCCTTTGCATTTGTCAGGCTTTCCAAATCAGGCTGCTTTGAAAGCCCGACAGCCTCGTTGAGCTTGCCCTCGGCCTCATCAATAAGGCTGCTTTCGCCCTCGGAAACAATGGCTTCGCCCTCAAGCCCCCATAGTACCTGCAATGCCTTTTCCCTGGCTTCCATTGCCTGTTCCATTGCTGCATTCATGTCAAGCACGCTGCCAAACGCATTCAAAACCATGACAGCAACTGTGACCTCGGACTTGTTTCCGCCCAAATCCGTGAGAACAACCTTAAGCTCTTGCTGGCCATTCTCAACTGAAAAAGAATCCCAATCAAAAGAGTAAACGCCGCCGTCGCCAGCAATGCCGTCACCTAGCTTTTCCCAGTTGCTGCCAGCCTTAAGGAAAAAAACAGGCGGCTCAAGCCCGCTTTTGAAAGAACCGGAGTCCTCGGCCTCAACCTTCAAAGGCACAACCTCGCTTACCCTGTCATTGTATTTTGGGGAAACAAACCGGACACCGGGGGCGGTAACATCGTATACGAAACGCGCCTCAAAACCGCAGTCGTCCCCAAAAAACTCCTTTGCGGCAAGAGAAAAATCAATGTAACCCTCTTTGACGCCAGACAAATCAAGCGAGCCATCCCAACTGTCAAAAGGATCAGCATCCGCAAAAAAAACCTTTTCAGAGCCATCTGGCAAAACAGCGCTAAGGCCGCCATGATAAATAAGGGTATCGCTGCTTATGCCCAAAGCAAGGCTTTTGCCGGAAAGGGATTTTGAAAAGGTTATATCCAAATCGCATTTTGCGGCGGTTTTGACATAAGCCTCATTGCTTATGCCGCCGGTAATGCCGGCATTGTCAGCAGCCAATACAATGTAATGGTAAGTGGTGCTCTGCTCCAGCTGATTGGCGTCAACAAAAGAAGTTGCGCTGCCGGGAACTCTTGCATGAACAGGCGTGTCCCTCGGAGAAACACCGCCAACAAGCTTCCTGTAAATCACATACTCCTTCACTCCGCTGGCACTGTCCTCAGCAGCAGTCCAGGAAAGCTCAATGTTCCCGTCATTCAGGGACTTTGCAGAAAGAATGGAGCTTGAAGGCCTGTCAACATCAAGCTTTATATGATAGGCAGCAGAAGCGCTTTCAGCATCACCGGCATTGACATGAAAATAATAATCCCCGCTGTCACGCTTCTGCGGCGGAGAAACACTCGTGCCGGAAATGCCACAAGCCATTGCCGAAAGTTCAGGAGCATCAGGGCTGGAAGTCAGGGCATAACAATACTGGGTTGCGCCGGCAACCTCATTCCACTCAAACAGCATAGGCATTTTTGCCCAAACATCCACAGGATGCGTTGCGCTTGTGACGACAGGCGCATCCAAAGCAAAAACGACAGGGAACAGCAAAACAAGCAAAGCAAACAAAGCGGTTTTGCGCGAAGCGCTTGTTTCCCAAGGCTTTTTTTCAACAGAAAAAAAGGCTTTTTTTGGAAAAAGCATGATTACAAATAAGGTAGAAAGGAATTTAAAGAATTGGCAAGGTTACCCTAGCTTTATTTTGCCTTCATTAACTTGCCGAAAAAATTCCTGCAAATTAAGAGCGGGGCGCGCTGCCAATTGGACTACAGACCAAGATAGTATTAAATTCGGGAAACGGACTGTTATAAATAAGCTATAAAAAAGGTGAGAAGATGCGTCCTTGGAGAAAGCCACCAATAGCAGCTGAAAGCCGCTTGCCGGAGCACGAATTATTGCAAAGGCTAATTACCAGAAATTCCAAAATTGCCTGCATCGGCGGTCACGGAAGCCCAGAAGATGACCCCACGCCAGCGTTTCTAGCACAAGCCACAAGAAGCAAGGCCGTAACGCTGGTAGACTGCCAAGACCTTGCTTTATTGGACAGACTAAAAAGAATACAGCCGAGAGGCAAATTTCCAAAAAAACTCGGCCAAAAAATAGCCGGTCTAACCAAAGGAAGTGGATTAAAAACAGGTTACGGAGGGCTAATAAAATACAGAGAAGAGATGCAAGGAACCCAAAAAAAAGCGATTATCGGTTTAAAAACAGGCATCAGGCTACAACCAGGGCTTGCCTGGAAAACAGGAATCAAACCAGGCACATTAAACTTAATCGTTGACAGGGATGTAAATTACTGGGTTTCAATCCAAGGAAAAACAAAACTTCAAGAAACAATCAACCACTATCTTTCACTGTTAAAAAAAGGAGGAAAAATAGCCTTACTGTTTAACACAACAAGAGACGGAGCAGAAGAACACCTGCGCGCGACAAAGGAAATCATCCAAGGCTTGTTACCAAAACAAAAAGCGACCGTGGAAGAAATTCCAATTAAAACAGAAAAATTTAATCTTGGGCCAAAACAAATCCAGCCACGATATTCAATGCAGTTGGCAATAATTGTCACGAAACTCTGAAAAAAATAATCAGATTTTTATTTTTCCAGCCTTTACTTCCGCAAAAAATTCAAGCCAATTGATTGCCAAGTTTTCAGGGAGCTTATCCAAGGCAAACCAGCCAAAGCGCTCAAATTTATCAGGCTCCATAATCTTTGGCCTGCCACTGACAATCCTTGCCTCCAGCAAAGGATTGACCCAATGCTGCTTTTCAGTTTGAATTATGTGGTCAATAACAGTCAAAAGCCTTACAGCCTCAACTTTAATGCCAAACTCTTCCAAAGCCTCGCGCTTTGCGGCATCGGCAAGCGTTTCACCAAATTCAACGCAACCACCGGGAGCGGTCCACTTGCCGGCTTCATTTCGACAGTTTTTTGCCCTCAACCCAAGAAGCATTTCGCCTTTTTCATTCCTGACCATCACGCCAACACCGACGCCGACAAAATCAACGCCGGGCTTCAGCTTAGCCAAACAGACCACCAAGAAAAGAAAAATGGGGTCGGCGGGATTTGAACCCGCGACACACCGGTCTTCAGCCGATTGCTTATGGGTAAAAACTCAAAAGAGCGTTTTTATCTCCCGAGTATTCTATCTCCCAGGCTGAGCTACGATAACGGTCTGCATAACATAATTATAACAGATCCCCGCTGTGCTCAGCCGCGACCCAACATATTTCACCAAAAGAAGTTTTTTTAAACTATGGCTAACTTAAGCCGTTCCATTTTAGAGGCAGTATCTAGCCCAATAAGAGCATAAAATTTTGCAAGATCTTCTTTGCGCCTGATTCTAAGCCTTACCCCCTGAACGGTCGCACCATATGTTCGCTTAACTTTTTTAGACAAAAGGAAGGGATTCATTGTTGTAATGCCAAAATATTTTTGCAGCCCCTCTTTGACCTGATTCAAAAAAGCCAAGCCACTCTCAATTATTTCTGTTGACTTGTATATCTCAATAGTCAACATCCTGTCCTTAATATACACCCCGCCCTCACAGTCGAAATAACGCCTGGCAAAAATGGCGAAGCATCCTTTATCATTTAAGATCCATTCAGGAATGGAGTATTGTTTCAAAACCTTGTTTCCGCAGGGAACACCAGCAAGAAACAGAATTTTGGCAAGTGGCCTGCAATTCACTCCATAATTTTTTGTGCCATATTTGTTCGTAGTACAATCACGAATTTTGCCTTTTACCCCAAAAAGACTGTAAAGAACCGTTTCAAATCGGGCTAGCTCACTTAAAGAATTTGAGCAATAGTCAAATCGCCATCTTGGCGGCTCTTGCAGATTGCCATCAGCCATCAAGTCGGCTATTAAGCCGGCTAGTTTTGGAGACGGATACAATGGCAACCATTTACCGGGCCTTTTGTCAAATTTTAGTTTGTTGTTTTTAGAGTAAGCCGCAACAAGCTGCGAATAATCAACAATAGACTGCATAAGGGAAAAAAAGCAGAATGAAAATAATAGTCTTTCTAAACACGCCACGTTTCCGCTGAATTTTTCCTTGGCGAGATTTCCACTAAAACAAAAATCAAGCCTTCAATTTCCTAATCTTCACGCCAGCCTCTTCAAGAACGCCTTTGCTTAACTCATCTTTTTCATCCTGCAAGAATATGACCTCCTTGACACCAGCGTTAATTAGGAATTTTGCGCAAAGCACGCAGGGAAAATGCGTAGTGTACAACGTTGCCCCCTTTGTGGCAACGCCCTGATAAGCGGCCTGTGCAACAGCATTCTGCTCGGCATGGGCAGCCCTGCAGTACTCAAGCCTTTCGCCGCTCTTTAGCTTGTACTGCTCCCTGAGACAATTGCCAATCTCAAGGCAGTTCTTCACGCCCTTGGGAGCGCCATTGTAGCCTGTTGCAAGAATCTGCTGCTCCCTGACCAAAACAGCTCCGACCTTCTTGCCCCTCAGGCAAGAAGCCCGCTTTGAAGCGGTCTTTGCAATCTCCAAAAAATACTCGTCCCAACTAATGCGCTGCAAAAAAAACACCCTTAATTTTTGTTCACGATTTTTTGCACGGTTGTTTCTTGCTCCAGCCCAAATCAGCTGCCAGTCTCCAATATCCTAAGCGCAATAATTCCTGCAAGAGTTAAAGAAAATCTTTTCCCACCAGGGTGCCCAAAAATAAGCCCTTCTCTTGCCAATTCAAACGCCCCACCCTTAAAAATATCATCCATTAACGACCTATCAACAGAAGGCCTGCCTGAAAACAACTTCAATTGAGTCTTAAGAGTAGGCGAAGCCATAATAACACGCATTGCCTGTTCAGCCACAATATTGGGATTGACCCGAAAGGAAAAACCCTGACAGGCCCCAGTCTTCCTTCGCCCTCCTCTTCTACGCCATTTCCCGTTCATAAACGAGCCCGATGGGATTCGAACCCACGACACCCTGATTAAGAGTCAGGTGCTCTACCAGGCTGAGCTACGGGCCCCTGAAATAATTCCTTTTGGATAACTTTTTAATTAAAGCCTTTTTTCCAAAACCGGCGAAGCCTGCTCTATCGAGCGCCAAAAAGGCGCGAAGATAGTGCCCGTACCAGCCGGACGTGTCGGCTAACGAGCCCGGTGGGATTCGAACCCACGACACCTTGGTTAAAAGCCAAGTGCTCTGCCAGGCTGAGCTACGGGCCCAATTGCTGCTCGTTCAATACTTCTTTTATAAAAGGAGTATAAAATAATTGGCTTTGCAAAAATATTTAAAGCCGCTATTTTTTGCCTTTTTTCGGTTTTTGCGGTTTTTCGGCATTACCCTTGATTTCCTTCAATCCGTTCATGTATTTCTGCAAAACAGCAGGAACCTTGATTGTGCCCTGTTTTGTCTGGTAAGTCTCCAAAATAATGCGCAGCATTCTTGTAGTGGCAACCATTGTGTTGTTCAAAGTGTGCACAACCGCCTTTTCGCCGCCTTTTTTCCTGTACCTGATGCCAAGGCGCCTTGCCTGGTAATCGGTGCAATGGCTGCAGGACATAAGCTCAATATACTTTTGCTCCCTCGGGGACCAGCCGTTGAAATCGTATTTTTTGGCGGCAATCGCACCCATATCGCCTGTGCAGACATTGACCTTTTCATAGGGAATCTTGAGGCCCTTGAGCAAATCCTCGGCATTTTTTGCGATTTCCTCAAAGAGCTTCCAGCTTTGCCCTGGCGTGCAGAAAACAAACTGCTCTATCTTGTTGAACTGGTGCACGCGGAAAAAGCCGCGTTCGTCCAAACCATGCTTGCCTATTTCGCGGCGGAAACAGGCGCTTACCCCGGCATACTTTATCGGCAAATCCTTTTCTTCAAGAATTTCGTCCTGGTACATTGCGGCCATTGGATGCTCGCTTGTGGCAATCAGGTAAAGGTCGTCGTTCTCAATCTTGTACATCACGTTCTCAAAATCATCCAAGGAAACAACGCCTTCATAAGGCCTGCGCCTCATCATGAAAGGCGGCTGAACTGGCATGAAGCCGCGCTTGCAGAGAAGGTCAAGTGCGTATTTCTGCAATGCAAGGTCAAGCAACACCAATGAACCCTTGAGGTAAAAGAAGCCGTTGCCGCTTATCTTCACAGCGCGCTCGAAATCCGCAAGGCCGAGCTTAGCGGCAAGCATGCCATGGTGTAGCAGCTCAAAAGAAGCCTTTTTCGGCTTGCCGCATTTTTTCACCACAATGTTTTCCGACTCGTCTTTTCCGAAAGGCACGGAATCATCAAGGAGATTTGGCAATCGCATAAGGCAGTAGTCGACCTTTCCCTTGAGCTCCGCGGTTCTTGCCTCTTTTTCCTTTATCAAAGAGGGAATCTGCTTTGCCTCTGCGGTTTTTGAGGAAACATCCATGCCGGCACGCATCTCCCCTGCAATAACGCCGGAAATGACGTTGCGCTTCTGCCTCAATGCGTCAATTTCCTGCTTCAGGCAGCGCCATTCCCTGTCATTTTCAATCAGTTCCTGAAGCAGGGCGATTTTTTTCAGGTCATTTCTTTTCTTAAGGTTACCTTCAGCAAGTGTTGGATTTGCCCTGATGAGGTTTATGTCAAGCATTTTTTCACCGTTGGCTGACTTAGTAATAAAAATCTGTTTGTAGTTAATATAAGGTTATATGGTGAGCCACGAAATCGCCGTGCTGAGATACGGGCACAGGCTTGTACGCGATTACAGGGTTACAACACACAGCTGCCTCGTAGCACGCGAACGGTTACACCATTCGGCAACTCAGCCAATGCAGACGTACCAATAAGATATGCAGGAAAACGCGTTTAGTGGTCATTCCGGGTTAAAAGCCCAAAAACCACAAAAGCACCTAATTTTGCCCAAAAGTTTAAAGCACCAGAAACCTTAAATTTGGCAAGATTTATTATGGTATAATGTTTGATTTTGGTTTGCGCGCCCAGGCTAGTTTGGAATATTTGATGACATATGGCTGGGCGCTGATAATGATAGCTACCGTGGTAGCAGTGCTTGTTTTTGTTGCAGGAAGCCCTGCTTCCACAGCGGTTTTTTCCAGCAGTGATCCTGCAAAGATTTTGCTGAGAGCAAGCAGTGTTTCCGAAACAACTGCAGAAATCCGGTTGCAGAATGCTACCGGCGGAAAAATTGACATAACAAGCATTACACCAACAAACTACAGTAACTGCACAATCAACACAAAAAATCCACCACCACAAATATCAATCGGCGCAGGAAGCATAATGGAACTCAAATGCACTACGTCGGCAGAGAGCAAAGGAAGCATAAGAATAGGATACACAGACTACTTCGGATTACAAAGAACTGTAACAATTAACGCAAGCGGAACAGGCACAAGCGGTGGAAACCCTGGCGAAGTAGGGCTTACCGCCTACTATAAGTTTGATGAAGGCACTGGCACAACAACTACAGACAGCAGTGGAAACGGAAACAACGGAACACTGCTGCCAGCCCCGCCGAACGGGCCGACATGGCAAACAACAGGAGGCTGCCCGAGCGGAAACTGCATCGGCTTTGACGGAGTGAATGATTATATCCAGGTGGGCGATAGTGATAGCTTGGATTTAACGAATGAGTTTACAATAGTCTTATGGATGAAACCCGGTAACCTTACACAAACCAATAAATACATTTTAAGCAAACTCGGCCCCGGCGATAACACATATGCCATCATATGGGAATACCTCAATGACAACATTGAATTTTACTCTTCAAGTTATACCGGCAGTAATCCAAGGACAGGCTCCAACATTCCAATCACCAATACCAACTGGCACCATATAGTATACACATACAACGGAAGTATCTGGGCCGGCTATAGGGGCGGAGAAAACATCTTTTCCTTATCAAGAACATTTTCCCTTACGACCTCAACGGGAAATTTATTTTTGGGGCATTTTGAGGGAGTATCTACTTGCGGCGGTAGTAGTTGTGGTTTCAACGGCATCACCGACGAAGCCAAAATCTACAACAGGGCACTGACCGCGGGAGAAATCTGTGCTGTTTGCAAGGAGCATATTCCTTCTGGCGGAGCTTGCAATTGTACATGAGTCTGCCAAGCAGCGCGCCTTCTGGTGCCGCCCCTTGTTGAAATCCGATAGAATTCCACCATTCTTTGAATGGCGATTTAAGGGCTAAAAGTGCACAACACAGCAAGTTGTTGCGAGTATCGCTTTCAATTTTTAGAGCTTACACCACTTAAAATTACTATAAATATTGTCGCCTATCGTGCCATTATAGGGCGGGCGAAAGCCCGCCGCACGCAATAGATAAGAAAAAGATTGAGGCCCTAAAAGATTACTGCGGGCCTTTCAGACCACGCAGTATACGGGGGAATAAAATTTTCACCGTTGGCTGACTTAGTAATAAAAATCTGTTTGTAGTTAATATAAGGTTATATGGTGAGCCACGAAATCGCCGTGCTGAGATACGGGCACAGGCTTGTACGCGATTACAGGGTTACGTCGCACTGCTGCCTTGTAGCACGCGCCTTCGGGGCAAAAAAAATAATAATTGCCGGAGACGAGGACAAAAGCATAATCGAGAGCGTTGAAGACGTCTCAAAAAGATGGGGCGGCTCATTCAAAGTTGAATTCACAGGCAACTGGAGAAAAACCCTGGCGGAATTCAAAAAAAAGGGCTTTTTCTCCGTGCATCTGACAATGTACGGCCTGCAGCTCCAAAAAGAGGAAAAAAGGCTGCGGCAAAAGAAAAAAATTCTGATAGTGATAGGCAGCCAAAAGGTCGAAAAAGATGTTTATGAGCAAAGCGACGCAAACATCGCTGTAACAAGCCAGCCGCACAGCGAAATAGCCGCCTTGGCTGTTGCACTTGACAGGATTCAAAAAGGGCAAGAGCTTGCGCTGCACTTCCCAAAAGCGGAAATAAGCATTGTGCCACAGGCAAAAGGCAAAAAAGTCGCAAAAAAGCATGAAAACAGGCGTTTAGTTTAAATCGGTTTTGAAAAATAATTGTTATGGTTGATGCCTTTGACCAGCAAAAAAAGCTTTATCTGCCTTCCCCTGGTTCAGGAGTTCCTTAAGAACACAGGCGGGGACGCGGCCATAGGCGTGGCAACATTCTGCGAAAAAAAGGACAGGCACGTGACTGACGAGGAATTGGCCAAGAAAATGAAGATGAAGGTTACGGAAATAAGGACTGTTTTGAACAGACTGCATTACAGGGGGATAGCATGCTACAAGAAAACAAAGAACAAAAGAAACGGCTGGTATAATTACACTTGGGAGATAAAGAAAAAAAGGATAGTTGATCTTATACTTGAAGAACAAAAGGAAAACATAGAAAAACTTGAGGCAAAGCACGACTTCGGGAAAAATTACAGCTTTTTCAGCTGCAAAAACACATGCAGTTTGGTCCCCTTTGAAATTGCCGCAGAATACCAGTTCAAATGCCCGGAATGCAACCAGACAATGGACGCCTTTGACTACAGCAAAAGGCTGGAAGACATAAATACGCAGATAGAGGTAATGAAAAAAGAAACCGGCGAACTGGAAAAAATGACTTAAAAAACACAAAATCTTGGACAGATTTTAAAACAGGGGAAAAAGAAAAAATAAGGGAAAAAACGGAAAAATAAAGGCGCTTATAAAAAATAAAGCATTTTAAAACCACAAAACAGGCAAACAGGTTAAAAAAAGCCTTTGTTTATAAAAATACCTTTCGGGCGGTTTTTAAACCTTTTTATGCAAAGCTTTTGTTATAGCGGGGTAGGGCAGCCAGGAGTGCCCGTCGGGCTCATAACCCGAAGGTCGGAGGTTCAAATCCTCCCCCCGCTATTCTTCCCACAAAACAGGAAAAACCTTATTCTTGGCAAAAAGCTGATTTTTTGGAACAAGCTAAGCAGCCTCACATAAGCAGTTTAGCGCGGTTTTGGGCAGAGTATATAAAAAAAACCTTTTAGCGGCGGCTAACAAGCAGAGATATTGATGGAAAAGAAAAACCGCAAGAAATGCCTCAAAACCAAGCAGCCTCACAACAAGGGGATTTGAAAGAATATTGGCAAAAACAACCTAAAAGCCAGAATCACCTTACTCACAGGTACCCAGGAAGCAGGCAACAGGCAGTGCGGCAAAAAATAACCTTTTTTCAGCCAACTCACAATGTATGGATAATGATAAAATAGGTAATGCTGGCTATAGGGGGCCAGCGGGCTTAAAAAATAACCCTTAAAATATAGCTCACACAAACATGAAAAAATAAAAAACACCAAAAGTAGGTAATTACTATTAATTACTATAATGATTTCTCATTACAGTAATAATTTAAAGTAATTACGGTCATTATAATAATAACATGGTGTTTAAGAGAATCGCGAGAAGCATTTTCAACCTCTTCCACAAGGTGGACGTTTGGAGTGCGGACAGCGGCGAAAGGGTCTATAAACCAGAGGAAACGGCAAAAAACACCGGTTTTGATGAAATACATAGTGTTTGGGACTACCTTAATTTCAGGCAAAATACACAAGCATTCCACCTTTCAAGCGTTTTGGGTTTTGATGAATGGGTGGATATGGTTGAAGCCAGGCGCAGAATTAAGGAGCTTTTCGGGGCAGAATACAAAAACGAACGCAGCCTTTATCCTTATCTCAAAACATTGACAGACATAGGCCTAATGGAAAGCACGAGCATTGGAGGCAGAATGCAGTGGCGAAAACAAGACCTACTTGTTAAGATAAGTAAAAAAGAGGGGGAAAAACAGACTGCAATCATAGAAGCCAAAACGGAAAAAAAGAGTAAAAAAGAGGCTTAGGGCCAAAAAACACCGTGCACAGCCGAACTTGAGGCAGATTTTACAGTGAAAGGCTTTTGAGTTTCTTATAGTTTGAGTAGAATGCCTTGAGCTTGTCCGATTGAGTATAAACCACCTTGAACCATTCATCGGTTGTTATCGGCTGCGCCTCATTGAGGACAACCGCCAGGTAACCCTTGTCCAACTCACCCTGTTTTGCAGCAAGGAGGCTTAGCTCGGAAACCAGTTTTTCTTTTCGACCGGATTCTGTCGCCATATAATACCTATCGAGAAGGGATTCAAGAGCAGCTATTGCGCCTTTTTCATCAACCAGTTTTTCATTCATATAATAAACCGCCTTCCATTCTCCCTTATTCTTCCAGACGTGGGTTGGATTGCGCCCGGTTTTGAAAAAGTCCAGAAGGTGCTGGAACTCGCCAGGCGGTATGATAACGCAGTTTTTGCCGGGCCTTATGTAGGGGGTTGCTGACAGAACGCCGGCCCTGTGGTAATGATAGGTTTTGCCATTTGATTTGAATACCGCCTGCGTATAGCCGTAGAGCGCCCTGAAAAGCTTCTGGTAGGTGTAGCTGCTGTGCTTCATCTTTTCAGGAATTATGAACTTGTATTGGATAAAATAGCCCCTAATTCCCATAGACACCCCACACTTCCTATATTGGTTGTTGTAACTGAATTCTATTTCTTATGTATAATACTAATACATAAGAATATTTAAAGTTTTACCAATGAATCAACCTGGCAACGGCAAGGCAAAACAACAAAAACAAAAGAAGAAGATTAATGGAAGGGCTAAAAATGGAAAAATCAGCGTCTGTTGTATCTGTAGTATGATGCTGGCTTCGGCCTTTCTTCCGGCTCTTGCACGGCTGGCTTTCCGCCAACTACCACGATGTCTTTTGCTGACCTGACATTTTTGTACGGGATGCTCTTTTCGCTGATGATTTTTTTGGCTTCTTGTTTTGACCTGGCTTTCAGAGGCTCTGTTGTGATTGTTTCAAGCCTGCCCTTCTCCAGATTTATTATAATGTCAAAGACCTTGCCTTTATACTCAGCGTCCGCGGTGTAAATATCCATCCCGAATAGTTTTGATAGGCGCATTGTCATCTTGTCCCCTCCGAAAATTTTGTTATAATACTAATCTCTTTAAAGTATTTAAGCATTTTGGTTATGCCCCCCGGTTCTGATAAAGGAAAGGTTGTTTTGTATACATAATTCTATTCCATCGCAACCCCTCTTTCGCCCCCTCAAAACACAGTATACATAACCCTTGTTCCTGTGTTTTTTTCCTTTTGTATCCTGCAATTAATATTTTTTCTTTTATACCCAAAAAAGATACTTTTGATTTTATATTTCCTTTAAAATATTTTCGCACCTTTTTTAACTGGATTACAAATGGGTAAAGAAAGCCTGCGGGCGTTTTTTTTCAGGTCAAAACCGGTCAATGTTCTCATTGCCTTGGATGACCCTAAAAAAGAGTGGTTTGCCTCTTCATTGGCAAAGGAAGCTGACTGCACATTTCCACATATAATTAAAATCCTTTCAAAATTTGAGTCTTTTGGGCTTGTTTCATTCAAGGTTGAGGGGCGGCGAAAGCTGGTTTTCCTGACCTTAAAAGGTAAGAGGCTTTCCCAAGACTTTTCCAGAACAATTGCGGCATTCAAGGACTAATGCCAACTAAACGTTTTGCCGCCAAAAACAGGCCTTTTTCAACAAGCATCAATTGGCCCTTATTAGTGGAAGTGCAGGGTCGCCCTATGATTAACAGCGCTGCTTTTTTCTCAAAGCCGGTCTAACGGGCTTTGGACTTTTTTCAGCTCTTCCATACTGACCCTTGTATAAATCTGGGTTGTACTCAGGTCACTATGCCCTAAAAGCTCCTGTATTTTCCTTATATTTTCACCGGCCTCAAGCAGGTGGGTTGCATAACTATGCCTGAGTGTATGCGGGGTTACACGCTTCTGGATTCCGGCTTTTTTTGCCGCAACCTTCACAATTTTTTGTATGGTATCCGAGGAAAGCGGCTTTCCATTTTTTTTGCTGAAAACAAAAACACTTTTCACCTTTTTCCGGGCTATATATTTTTTCACATGCTTCAGCCATTCCTTTGAAAGGATTATTGTCCTGTCCTTGTCCCCCTTGCCCCCCTGTATTGACGCAATCCGCTCCTTGAAATTAAGGTTCTCGGTTTTAAGCTTTACGCATTCGCTGACCCTGCAGCCAGAACTGTAAAGGAACTCCACTATCAGGCGATTGCGCTTTGGTGGCGCAGCACTGATGAGTGCTCTGACTTCGTCCCTGCTAAGCACAATCGGCAATTTTTTCGCTTTTTTTGCAATCTTCACTTCTTCAACTATCTTATTGTGCATTACACCGTGGAAAAAAAAGCGCAGCGAGGCATGCACCAAAGCAAGCGTTGCATTGCTAACATTGCCCAGCTCTTTTTTTCCGGCAAGAAACCCCACAATATCATCCCTTTCCGCGCTCTCAAGCGGCTTTTTCACATAGCGCGCAAATTCATCAAAGTAACACAGGTACATCTTCATTGTCCTTGCACTATAACCGCTAATTATGAGCTCCTGCCTCATTTTCTGCCGCCATTTCTCATTTCCAACGGAAGCTGCTCCCTGCTGCTGCGGCAAGTCTGCAGGTGCCGTGCCCTGCTGCGGCAATGGCAGCGCCCTTGCTTTATCTTCCCCAACTCCCTTTTCTCCAGAGGGTTTTTCAGTATAATCCATGCAGGCAATACCTGCGCTTAACTTGTTTTTATTCCTTGCCTTGTGCCCAGGCAAGCACGGTATTTTTTAATGTGATTTTGCCTTGAGCCAAAACCCGGTGCGCTATTTTTTAATACTTTTGTGTTCATCTTTCTTTTGATTGGCATGCAAAGGCGCGTGAAACCAGTTCCTGACGGCAAGATTGAAAAGCCCGAGGACAAGGGCTGGAAGGACTGGTATGAAAAGCTTGGCGAAAAAGAGCACGAGGAATACCTTTCAAAATTAGGCCTTGAAAAGGAAGACATTGAGGAATGGGGGCGCCATTCTGTGCTGAATGGCCTTGAACAGGAAGCCGGGTCTGTAGAAACCGAGCCTCAGTCAGGGAATGCCAAAAAGCCAAAGAAGAAATGCTGATTTTTTCATTCTGAAATTGAGGCATAATGCATAAGCTGCTTTGCCTGAAAGCCCAAAACTAGGCCGCCTATTCCCGCAAGCCAGGCCGCAAAATAATAAAGGAATGTTATTTCATTTCCGCCGACTTCAATGTGGTTCAGGATGCCTTGCACCATGCTCCAGACAAAGAGCGTTGCAAAGGCAACGCCGACAATGAAGAAGAAGGCGCCTTTCACAAACATGAATTTTACTTTCTTCATGAGGTGCTATTTAGTAAAAACAATATGTTTTTAAAGAGTTTAACTGCATTATTAGTATATTGTAGTTCCTATTTATTGGTGGGTTTTTGATAAAAGGGGTTTTGATGTATGGATATGGCAATAGATGAAGAGATGAGGATGCAGTTGCTTGCTGAGGAGTTCAAGCTCAGGAAAAAGCAGCCGCCTGCATGGACAATGCAGAAATACAGGAAATACGCGAATTTCGGCGCAAACAGGAAGAAAAAAGAAGAAACCACGCAGTAAACGCTGCCTTGCTCAAAACACTGGTTTTTTTGGTTTTCAAACGCGCTTTTTTGCGAAACAGGCTTAATGGTCTTTTTTTCTTATTTGCTTAGCTTTAAAAAGGATTTGCTGGGCAAGTTTTTTACCCTGCAAGGGGCAACAAAGGAAATTAAGGGCAGGAATAAAATTGCATTCTTTTTCTGGCATTTTATTTGGAGTTTCTTAATTTCTTAACCGGAGGTAAGATAAAATGGCATACAGTCAGTATAACAAGCGAAGGTTTGAAGGCGAAAAGCCTGTAACGGAAGGGCAAACATACGAAATAGACATCGAGGCAACAGGCGCAAAGGGAGACGGAATAGGCAAGGTCAAGGGCTTTGTAGTAATAATTCCCGGCGCAAAACCAGGCACAAAAGTAAAGGCCAAGATTGACGCCGTAAGGGGCAAGGTTGCCTTTGGCACGATGGTTGGCGAGGCAACAGCCAAAGCTTCTTCCAAAGAAGAAACAACCGAAGAGGAATCAGAGGAAGAAACCGAAGATGACTCCGAGGGCTCAGACGAACCTGCTTCTGAAGAAGAAAAAGAAAACGAAGAGGAATTAGAAGAAGCGGCTTCCGAAGAATTGGAAGAAGAGGCCTCTGAAGAGGAATAAACAGAAGAAGACTCTGAGGAAAAGAAAGAATAAGGACTCCGGAGGGAAACCCAAAGCGTTTCCCCCACTTTCCTTTTTTTGCCCTGTTTTTTTTCAAAACAAAGCTACTTACAGGCAAAAACAAACTGCCGGCATTATTCGGCATTTGCCGTGAAACAAACCTACTTAAACACATCCAGCCAACCTGCTTATGCGAGGTGAGATATTTGGCATTACTTTCAGTCATGCAAAGACGAGTTGAAAACTTTGCCGAAAAGAAAACCTGGCACTGTCTGCATTGCGGCAGAACAATAGAAAACCCCACGGACCTTTACACCAGGCGCTTCTGCAGCGTCAGTTGCAAGGACGCATACTTCAGTCCAACAAAGTAAATTTGATTCCAGGGTTTTTTCTCTGACAAAAAACAGCGTAAGCTCAATTCTAACTGAAATGAGAAAAACAGCCGGCAGGCCAGCTGTAGTTTCCCATAAAAACAAGTTTCAAGTCCTTATTTCAACAGTGCTCAGCCAAAGGACCAGGGATGAAAATACGGCAACAGCCTCAAAACAGCTTTTCAAATCCTTCCCAAGTGCAGAGCGCCTTTCCAAAGCGCCCTTGTGCAAAATTGAAAAACTCATCAGGCCTGCCGGTTTTTACCGGACCAAGGCCAAAAGGATAAAGGTAATAAGCACCCTTCTCGTTGAACGCTTTGGCGGCCAGCCGCCGAGTTCACTTGAGCAGCTTCTTTCTCTTCCGGGTGTTGGGAGAAAAACCGCAAACTGTGTGCTTGTCTATGCATTCAAAAAGCCGGCAATGCCTGTTGACGTGCACGTGCACAGGATTTCAAACAGGCTCGGTCTTGTTGAAACAAAAACACCGGAGCAAACAGAACAGGCGCTCATGCTGGCTGTTCCAAAAGAAAACTGGCTTGAACTAAACCATTTGATGGTGCGGTACGGCCAAAAAATCTGCCTGCCAAGAAACCCGCGATGCCTTGAATGCAAACTGCGCTTCAAATGCCCTTGGTTCCTGAATTCATGCCGCAAAAAGCAGGTTTAAATACTTTGCAAGCCGCAATTTTATCATGACTGTAGTGGCAAACTTTTTCGGCAAAATTATCAAGGCAATTCCTGCGCTCGTGGCAAAAGTAGGCACAGTACTGCTGCTAATCTTTACAATTGGAATGGTCGCAGGTTATGCCCTTGCATTGGGCGCAATAACACCAGCAATTTTCCTTATTCCAATAGTGGCGATGGCAGTAATGTGGTACAGGCTTGACGAAGGAGTCCTTATCCTAATCCTGCTCACCGCAATCATTCTCCTGTTTCCCGAAATCTTCAACAGCTTTTTTTCATCGTTTCTTTGAACCCAAGGGCTGTGTAGTCATAACAGGTTTAACTAATTTTCCCACTTTTTATTCTGCATGCACTATTCCTTCTCCCAACACTGGACAGAAAAGGCAAGGGAAATAGCAAAAGCCCTTGAATTCAACCACATTTGCCTTGAACGCATAACCTGCGTTGAAAGCAAGGGCACAAAAACAAAAAGGGTAATTGCAAGGATCCACACGCTGGGAAAAGTGCTCCAGCTTGGAATGAAACAAGAGTCGTTTTATGTAATAGAGCTCATCACAGAGCAATTTGGCAGGCAAAACAGCGAAGAACAGGCAAAAACAATAATACATGAGCTATTGCATATTCCCCGTGGCTTTGGCGGAGGCTTCAGGCACCACAAGCCATACGTAAACAAAACAACAGTGGAAATAGAGTTCAAAAGGCTGAAAGAAGCAGGATTTGAATGCTAAACAGCCTTTTTGAAGCAAAAATCATTTCACTATGCTAAGCTTTCCAAGCTTGCCTGTGCTGACCTGCTTGTTTCCCTGAAACTCGGAACACCAGCCGTTCTCAATCTTAATCTTTTTTCCCTCTGCAACCTGGTCAATCTGCTCATTCCACAAGGAAATGCTAATCTCCTCGCCTGTTTCGTCCTTTGCTGCAGCAGAACAAACCTTTCCGGAACCCCTCTCATTTGCAAAACTCCTTGCCTCGCCCTTGCTCACAATCTCAAGAACAATCTCAGGAACAGCACTCCTTGGCTTCAATTCACTTACATTCAAACAAAACACCCCTGATTCTTTAACATGGCTCCAAACACCAGAATTGCCCTGTTCCCAACAAGCGTTGAATAGGCAACTCGGTTTCCAAAACCACTCATATATACGGTGTCAAACAATTAAAATACTTTCCACAGCAAGCCTTTCTTTCTAAAAGCCTTTTAATAAAACCGAGTGCCCTGCAGGGTACGAGGCCCCGCAAAGCCATGCTTTGCTTTGGGCTTGCGAAAAATGCTTCGCGAGAAAGAAAGCCTCCTGGCAAAACCTTTGGTTTTGAAAGGCCCAGCAAAGCCGCAGCTTTGCCGGGTGGGAAAGAAAGAAGCCTTTTGCCTGCGGGCAAAAGCCTTGGGAAAATGTGCTCCGCGAAAAGAAAGCCCGGGGGAATTGTCTCCGGCAAGAAAAGCCCCAAGAATCGCCCCTTAATTATCGTGCCCTAAAAAAGCCAAAACCGCCCTAAAAACCATTCCGCAAGGAAAAAATCCATCATATACATAACTGTTTTGTGCTTTTTTAGGCAAATTTTTTTCCCCAAAAATTTTCTGTTGGTGTTTTTGCCACTTTGCATGCCAAAAACCCTACATCCCGCGTTAAAACAATGCAAAAGATGAAAAATGGTTTGATTTAACCGCCCAACAGCCCGCAGCAAGTTCACTATAGAAACCTTTTTGTGCCTGTTTTCTTCGGTTCTCTTTTAAGTGTTTTTTTTGCTGCAGGAAACGCGTTTTGGGCGGCCGCACTGCTTTCCCGAAAAAATCCGCCTAATTTTCCACGGCTGCCCCAAAAATTGCCTAAAAATTTTTCCGGCCTGGGCGGTGGCATCAAAAATCATCCGGAAGAAAACTTTGCCCGGTGAACAAGTCAACGAAAAAACACCCCCAAAAGCGTGTCTACATAACCCTTGGTTTGTTGTGATGGCCCTGCAAAGCTGGCAAAAAGTGGGTGATGCATTGCTTTATGCCTCCAAAGCTGTTGGAAGCTTTCTTTTCGGTCAAAATCCCGAAAAGTAGTTTGTGCCGAAAGCTCATGCGCTTACTAGCCTTATTTGGGTTAAATCTTACTTTTTTCGTTTTTGTGTTGATAATTTATCCTTTTTGCCATTTATAGGTTAAATTATGGATAACCCAAGGAGACATTCAGCAATTAGGAAAGCGATTGCTCTTGTAAGGCAGAAACATCCCACAATTAGGAAAGCAATTGTTGCAGGCGGTATTGCTATTACTCTTGCTTCTGGTACTCATCTTGGTTTGAAAGCACACGTTGATCGTTTGAATGTTGAAGTTGCCGCCGAAAACGCTTCTCCCGTAGTTGGTGCCGCGCCTTACGTCCCAGTTAAATTAGCTTATCACCGGTTATTGCAGGGGCAAGTTCAGCAGGTTGTTTTCAACCCCAATAAACCGGGCAATAGTTCTGGTTATGCTGTAATGGCCGCAAAACGGTTTGGCAAGAATTATGCTTTAGCCGATGCTTGGGACCTGCCTTTGAAAAACAGGGTTGTTGCCAGCTCTGTTGTTGACCGCGCGAAATGTAGCGGGGGTTTTTCCAAGGATTCTTTTGAAAAAATGATTTCGGATGGAACAATTTCTCCCGGAACAATTATAGGGGTTTATTGCCCTGACAGCAAGAATAACAGGCCAGGCAAGCAGTTTACTCATATGCTGGTTTTTGCCGGAAAAGGCGTGTTTTGGCATAATAATTCTCGCGGTCCAAAAGTTATTTCTTTAGAAGAAATTTTTTCCTCAATGAATAACAAAGGCCAGCGCGAGTTTTTGCCGGTTTCAGTTATTGCTCCGGTGGAAAAGCAGGCTGTTCAAAAGAAATAAGTACTTATGCGCGGTGTTGTACCCTGTGCTGCCTTTGCCAAGCCGGCTTGGGCGAGGTACGTGTTATACTTTACTAACGATAAGTTCTCGTAGCGCGCGTTCTGCTATGTTGTTTGTTGGTTCGACAAACAAGTGAATGATGCAAGTCAAGTCTTAAATACTTCAATACCCCCCATAATAGTTTATATGAAGAAAGCCGTATTTTTCCTTTTTTTGTGCCTTTTACTGCCATTTGCCTTTGCCGCTTGTGATGAAGACCAAAGGATTTTCAGGATAAGCAAGGACGTAGGCGGTCATGTCGCGCTTTACACAGGCACTTATCCTGTTGAAATATGCTATAACGATATTTTTGGCGAACCATATGAATTGCCAAATCCGCATGATTGCATTGCAGGGAGCGAAAACCTTGTTTTGGTTGCTTCAGGCGCAACAAACGCCCATGTGGCGCAACCAAACCTTATTCCCCCAAATCCAGCCTATTCCGGCAATATTTGCTTTGGAGACCTTGAATGCACTTATGTTGGAGCTTGCGCTGTAGGCGAGGAATGCATTGCAACAATTTCCGCTGTGGCAAATGCTTCTGTCAGCAAATTTTGTGAAGGCGCAGGAAGCTTTCCGATAAAGGTGTGCTGCCAGTCAGAAAGTGTAATCCCCGGTTCCCTGGACCTTATTTCCCTGGAAATTGTCATTCAACCGCAATATATTCCCAGCAACCAGGATTTCACTCCTGAAACGGCAAAAATTGTTTTAAGAAACCTTGGCTCAACTGAAGCAACTGTTGACCTTGCCGCAAACCTTGTTGACGCAGTAAACCGCGTCGAGGCAATTGGTGACCTTGAGCAAAATAACATTGTCATTCAGCCCGGTGCCGAAGTTTCGGTTCCAATAAACAACTGGCTTGCGGTCACAAGCCTACCCTTGCCGGTGCAAAACTACAGTTTGACTGCAAGGGCGTTTGACAGCACTTCTGAAGCGCTTGTTGCCTCTGGTTCGGTAATTTTTGGGGTCCTGAACGCCGGTGGCGCGGTTCCGGTGCCTGAATTAAATGTTTTGCTTCTTCCATTAATAGCATTTTCAGTTATTGCATTTGCATTATTTTCAAAAAAAAACCTGAAAAAATAAGGAACTGATGTTTTTGAGCACTGAATCCAAAACGGCCATCACACTAAATATGTGTGCAAATTTCTATTTGGCCCTATTTACAAAGGATTTATCTACACTGCCAGGCGTATCCCAACCATTAAATATTCTGAAATCGTTGAATAATAAGCGCAAGAAAGGGTGTTTTGTTTTATGCCTCTGAAGCTTACAGTTCCGAATTATTTTTTTCACCTTTTGGTGGCTTTTATAGTGGCTACTTTTGTGGTCGGCGCTTTTGCATATGTTGTTTTGCCAGGCACTGTTCCGGATCCGGGCCATGCCTTGAGTGAAATTCAGAATTATTTTCAGGGCGATGCCAGCCTTCAGCAGAGTTTGAGCAAATTTTGCCAGAGTGATGGCACTAGTTGCCCTGCTGCTGGTGGTCTTCCTGCCGGTGTTGTTGGCCAGACCTTGCGCCATAATGGTACCAATTGGATAGCAAATAGTGTATTGTTCAATAACGGAACCAATGTCGGCATCGGGACGACGAACCCGCAAACCATTCTCGACATAGGGACCGGCGTAGTCGGAAGCCCAAGGTTCCAGGTATCACAGGTAACCAATTCATTCCCAAGGCTGTACATGGGTGGTTCAAGCGCAACGGTTTCCTATGTGATAAACAAAATAAACCCTGCAACAACAGGCTATTTCGGCGAAGCGGCAGACGCAGGAGGCTATCAATTCAGGGGGACAGGCAACTTCTACATACAGGGCAACACCGGCATCGGAACAACAACCCCGCATGGCAGTCTTGAGGTTTATGGCACCAATGCGAACGCCTGGGTTTACTTTAATGGCAATGCCAACATTGTCCCAAATCCATCAGCGGGGGTTAATACTGGCTTCATGACCGCATGGAATCCGTCAGGAGGACAAGGGGAAACACAAATCCTATATGGCACCGGATTAGGAGTCACCCCGCGCCTTGATTTTGGCCGCTGGAGTGGGGCAGCAAAAACTATTGATATGACCCTAAGAAATGGCAACGTCGGCATCGGGACGGCGAGCCCACAGGGGGCATTGGATGTTGTCTCTACTACCGGGGCATTTATTGTCCCAAGAATGACTACTGCCCAAAGAAATCTTTTAGTGCCCGTGAATGGCATGATTATCTATAATACCAGCACCAATCAGTTTAATTTTCGTGAGAATGGGGCCTGGGTTTTGAAATAACGGCAATTAACAATTGCTTTTTTTTTATCCGATTTTTTTTGCAATGGGCAAAGGGTTATAGCCCTTTGCAGGCAATTCTTTTTAATGCGGTTCAAAATCGCGAATGTGGAAATGCGCAATCAGCTTGTTTTGGCGCCAATGTACAGGGTCACTGATTTGGCGTTCAGGCTGCTTTGCAGGGCGCAAGGAGTTTCCTTGTGTTATTCGGAAATGGTCAATTCCGAGGCACTTATAAGGAACAATCTCTCAGCCCAAAGGCTTGCCCAAACCTGCAAAGAAGACAGGCCTTTGACAATGCAGGTTTTTGGTGCCAGGGTTGAAAGCATGAAAAAGGCGGCTGAACTGCTTATTGCGGAAAAGGAATTTGATTTTTTGGATTTGAACCTTGGATGCCCTTCCGGCAATGTGCTTAATCAGGGTGCTGGTGCCGCGCTTTTGAAGAGGCCTGCGCGCATTTGCGAAATCATTTCCTGTTGGCATGGCCTTGGAAAGCCTGTTACCGCAAAAATAAGGTCTGACCAGAATGTTTTGCATACCATTAGGCTTGCAAAGGAAATTGAAAGGGCAGGCGCTTCGGCAATCGCTGTGCATGGGAGAACCATGAAGCAGGAGAACAAGGGCCTGGTTGATTTTGTGGCAATAAAGCGCGTCAAGAAAAGCGTTGGCATTCCTGTGATAGGGAATGGCGGCGTGTTAAACAAGCTTGGCTTTGAAAGGATGCTTGAAAAGACCGGCTGTGATGCAGCAATGGTTGGAACGGCGGCAATGGGAAACCCCGGCATTTTCGCCGAAATTCTGGGTGGCGCAAAATCGTTGCCAAGGGAGCAGGCTTTTTTGGAATACCTTGAATTGTGCAAAAAATTTGGGATTAACACTTACTTGGGCAGGATGAAAACGCAGGCAGTGCGGTTCTTTGCCAGTGATAAGCAGCTTGTTATGGCCTTGCAGAAAGCCAATTCACTTGAAGAGCTTGTTTCCTTGCTGCCAAAGTAAAACCATATTGGTTTAGTTCTTGCCTTATTTTTAGCAAAAGGATTGCCTTTTAATTGCATTACGGTTGAAGAGTTATAACGCTGTCCAAATAGCAAGAAAAGAAGCACTAATGGCTTGCTTTAAACAAAAGGGCGTGGTTGTTTGAATAAATTTTTTGCGCTTGGCTTTCCAGTGTTTGCTCTTTTAATTTTTTGCGGTTGCGTTACCATTGAGCAAGAACCAGGCTGGGAGCAATACCTGGATCCTGTTTCTTCTGCTCCAACTGACTGCCTGTACCTCAGGGATGAACCGATGTGCAAATGCGAAAAAGTTTTTGGCACCGGAATTCAAATTAATAATGAAACTGACCTGAACACAGCCATACAAGCATATGCGGATTCAATTAAAGGCACAGGAAACCCAATAACTTCTATCAAAGGCCCGGTATTATTTGATGAAAATATTTGGCATGGGATAATGCACCTCAGAAATATTGACGGAACCTATTTTTGGGTAATTGATTCAACCAAATTATTTGATAGAAACGAGTGGGTGGCGGTTGTAGATTATAACAATCACACAGGGGATACCAATTGGGTATGGACAGCAATCAAAAAAAATGAAGGCTATTCATTTTTTGTCGGCAAAAATGGCGGAATTTATTTAATCGAGTGGTGCTATGAAATATAGCGGCTTTTACTTTCAGTCGTTTAAAGCAACGCCGGCTTGATAATGTTTATTAAGCCCTTTTTCCATATTAGTGCCGGTGTTTGGTCTGTGATTCTTGAATGGCTTTTCATTGAAAGGCTTGTCATCAGTGCAGTGCTTGGCGGGCTTATTGGCGTTGAAAGGGAAATGAATTCCAAGCCTGCCGGCTTAAGGACACACATTCTCATCTGCATGGGTGCAGCCATGTTCACTATGATTTCCCTCTCGGTGGCTGAAAATTTGGGCTCTTCGGCTGATGTTTCAAGGATTGCTGCAGGCGTTGTGACAGGCATAGGCTTTCTTGCAGCTGGAAGCATTTTCAGGGAAGAAAGGATTCATGGTCTCACAACAGCGGCAGACATATGGGTCATTGCCGCCGTTGGTATGGCCGTTGGCTTTGGATTCTATCTTTTTGCGGTTGCGGCAACAGTCATTTCGCTTGCCGTGCTCATACTGGGCATGCCGTTCAACAGGTGGATTGCAGGGCGGCAGCCAAAATAATTTACCCCATTATAAGCTCTCTCGAGTAATAGCTTTCGTCAACAAACTCTTCAAGCATTTTGGCATGGCCTTTTTCAAATTCCGCCAATGCAGTGAAAAAGCGCTTTGCTCCCCTGTTTTCAGCCCTGTTTGCTATTTCCCGATAAAATTCCTGCGCCTGCTTTTCCTTCCAGAGCGCGAACAAAACGGCTGTCAGGCCTTCCTTGCCTTCCCTGTCCCAGTCCTTTTTTGCAAAAATCTTCGGCTTTTCTTTTGCAGGCAGCTTTGGCTCAATCCACCTGCCCTGCCTTTCAAGGGATTCTCTCAAAGAACTTATTGCCTGCAAATGCCCCTTTTCCTGGCTCTCAAGGAACCTGAAAAATTTTTCCGCCTCCTGTTCCCTGAATTTTTCCGCCTGCCTTGCGTAAAAATCAATGCTTTCGCGTTCGATGCCTTCCGCAATCGCAATGCCTTTTGCAGCATCCCTGGCATTTCCCTTTTCAATCTGCTGCAATGCAGTTTCAAGCCCTTCTTCGCCCATAATTTTTGCCATTCAAAACCCCTATTTTTTTATCAAAGCATGCTGCAAAACCGATAAAAAGCCTTTTCTTTTGCGAAAGAAAAGCCTTGGGAAAAACCGTGCCTTGCGGCACAAAGCCTTTTTGCCTCACGCCCTGTTGGGTGCAAGCGGCAAAAAGCCTTGGGAAAAACCGTGCCTTGCGGCACAAAGCCTTTTGCTGATGCAAAAGCCTTGGGAAAAATGCGCTTCGCGCAAAGCCTTTTTCACTTCCACAAAAAAAAGCCTTGGGAAAAACAGCAACGCATGCTGGGTTTCGTCGATAGGCTGACCGGAAAAAGCGGTTAAAAAGGGCTTGCAATTTGTTGGCTTAATGCAATTCAAGTTTGTTGCAGCAGTTTTCATTGCAGCGCTGCTGCTTGGCTGCATTGGAATGCAGTGGCTGCCAGGCACTGTTGGCTTTGAAAATTTTTTTGTGGCCTTGGCACTGCCGCCTGGCAATGGAACTGCTTTTGCTGATTTGAAACAGGGAATTGCGACAAGGGTAATTGACGGCGACACTTTGGTGCTTGAAAACAATGAAAGGGTGCGCCTTATTGGCATTGACACCCCTGAAAAAGGGCAAAGGTGTTTTGAGGAGGCAAAAAACAGGCTTGAGCAGCTTGTTTTGGATAAGAGGGTGCTGATGGTTAAAGATGTTTCTGAGAGGGACAAGTACGGCAGGCTTGTTCGCTTTGTCTACCTTGACGGATTTTTTGTAAACCTTGCGCTTGTGGAAGAAGGGTTTGCGCTGGCATTTGAGTTTGAGCCTGATACTTCGCTTGCATCATTGTTCCGTGAAGCAGAGGCAAGGGCTTCTTCCGGGAAAAAAGGCTGCCTTTGGGCACAAGAGAGCATGGAATAAAGGGCCGGGTTTTTAAAAAAATCAGTAGTTCTGCTCTTCTGTATCACTGGAATTGGAATTTTTGTCTTCTTTCTTTTTCTTTTTCAGCCAGAGGACAGGCGTTTCCTCTCCTGCTTCCTGCTCGTCCGGCTTTTCGCCTTCTGATGGTGTTTCCTCTGCCGGCTCTTCCTTAACAGGCCCTTCTTCACGCCAGGAATCTTCTTCCCCGGGCTTTTCCTCAGCTTCCTCTTCGGACTTTTCCTCAGGCTCTTTGCCCCATTGCTTTTCTTCACCTGTTTCTTCCGCCTCTTCCGGCTTTTCCTCGGACTCCCAGGGCTTTTCCTCTTCAACATCCTGCAATTTCTCAAGTTCTTCATCTGCCGGCTCTTTTTCCTCTGGCTTTTCTTCGGCTTCCTCTTCAGGCTTTTTCTCAGGCACCCAAGGCTTTTCTTCTTCCGGAGCAGGTTCTTCTATTGCCTCCTCTGGCGCCGGAATTTCTTCTTCAATATTTTTCAGGGGCTCTTCGCCTTCTGCTTCCAAAGAGGACTTTTCGGCTTTTTTTTCCTGCTTCTTTGGCTTTTTCTTTTGCTTGGCCTTTTTGGGCAAAGGCTCTGCAGCTTGGGGCTCGGCAGGTTTAACTGCCGGAAGTGCCGCCTTTTTCAGGGCTGCTTTTGCCGCAGCAAGACCCTTGGCTTTTTTTGCCTCGTCTTTTTTAATCTGCTCTATTTTGAAAAGCTCGGTTGTTTCCCTGCTTATCTTGCTTTCAACAGAATGCAGCTCTTTCCTGATTCTTGCTGTCTTTTCCTTGACGTGCTTGAGCATCTCGCTTTTTTTCTCAAAGGAAGCTTTCTTCCTTTTGAGCATGGCAACCCTTGCCTTGAGCTCTGCTTCCTTTTCCCCGGCTTCGGCCTTTGCCTTTACAATCCTGGCTTTTTCCAGGGCAACCATCTGTGAAAGCAGGGCATTTAAGCTATCCTCCAAAGAAACAGCCTTTCGCATGAGGACAATGCCTTTCCTGTGCCTTTCAAGAATTTCATTTTCAAGCGAGGCTACTTTCCTTTTTATGCCCTCAATCTGGCTTGCTTTCTTTGCCATCTTCAAGCACCCGCCTGATGCTCGAGCAGCATCAGCTGTTTTTTCAAAGAGACCTGCTTTTTCCTGGCCTCGTCAATCCTTGCCTTTTTTTCCTCATAAACCAGGGTTATTTTTTCCAGGGAGGCGATTTCCTTCTTCAGGCCTTCCTGCTTTTTGGCAGAGCCCTTTTTCACAGAAGAAAGAAGCTCTTTTTCAGCGGCAAAATTCTTCCTAAGCAAGGCATTCAATGTGTTTTCAAGCCTTATCTTTTCATCAAGCTTTTTGGACAACGCAGCCTCGTTTTTTTCAAAAGCAGACCTTGCAATGTTGAGCTCTGCGTGAATTGCCCCTACTTTTCTGTCCAAATCACCCAAAACAGGTTTTGCCTGCGCTTTGGCTGCAGGCTTGCCTTTCTTCTTTGCGGCAGCCTTCCTGGCAGGCCTTTTCACAGCAGCCTTTTTCACTGGCTTGACTTGTGCTAAGGGCTTTTTTTGGACTGCCTTTGCAGGCTTGACCTTAACCTGAACTTTCACAGCACTATTGCCGGTAATTTGTTCCGCCATGCAAAAACCAATGCACATTATAATGCACTTTGGGCTATAAAAATTTTTCCCAAGGCTTTTTGCCGCTTGCACCCAACAGGGCGTGAGGCAAAAAGGCTTATTACCTGAACAACGGTGGTAGCATTTAAAAAAATCCGGTTCGGATTTTCCAGCGGGCGCATTTTTTTGGTTTGCTTTTCCAACCGGTTTTTTGGAAAAAAATCCGAATCAAAATCCAAACCGCACAGTTCCAATATTTTTTGGCGGCTTTTGCAAAACGCTGCGCTTGGCTTAAATTCTTTTTGCTCTTTCTGTACCACCACACACCACCAATACACACAGTGATTTCAATGAAGTGCGCAAAATGCGGCAACCAAGCGTCAAAGTACAACAAGGCAGGCATTCCTGTGTGCTCCCTGCACCTTAAAACAAAAATTTCTGCGCCCAAGTGCCAGAATTGCGGGCTTGAAATGGTAATACGTGAAGGCAAGTTTGGAAAGTTCTGGGGTTGTCCAGCCTTTCCAATGTGCGACGGCCTCCAGAAGCTCTAAAACCAGAAACAAGTGCCTTATTCAGCAGACCTTGGTTTCAATGCAATTAGCGCCCATTGTTAAAAGCCTGCATTCTTCTGTCATTGCGTCTGGTCCGACAACAGGGCACGTTATCTCATTGCCCCAGCTGTCGTCTTCTTCCAACTTGTAAAAAGTCGAGCCGCCTCCTGTCATTGAACTCACAGCCTTTGCATATTCACCGCAAACAAAGACTGCTGAAACGTTCGGCTGGGTGCAGAATTCCTTGGCCTTTGTTTCAATTCCCTGTTTTGGCGCAGCGCATTGCTTTTCAACGCAATTCTTCTCCATTGAAAGCGCCTTGCATTCTTCTGTCATTGCGTCTGGTCCGGCAATAGGGCACTGTATGCCTATGTCCCATTCGCCGTTCTCAAGCATGTAATACTCAAGCGCGTAATAGGTTGAGCCGCCTCCCAAAAGGGAACTCACAACCTTAACGTAATTGCCGCACACAAAAATCCCTGCAAGGTTTGCCTGATTGCAGAACTCGCCTGCCTTTTCCTCAAGCTTTGTTCCTGCAGGGCATTCTCCCCTGTAATAAGCCCATTCCTCGCATTCGGTGCCACCGGCAAGCGTGCAGATTCCAACCTGGCCTGCCTCAGTGTCTTCAATCCTCAAAGAGCCGCCCTGCTCCTCGCAGTACACAGAAGCCGGGTTAGGCAGCTCGGTGTTCCCGCCAACATTGCCCGTGTTTTCCGCCACACAATTCTCTTCCCAAGATCTCAGGCATTTTTGCTTTGCCTCGCACCAAGTGTATCCTGCGGAGCCAATGCAGCCGTGCTCATCAGCATCATTGCCAACAAGTGGCTGCCCAAGGCCATTCGGCTCATTATTATTAGGGGGGGCTTGCACGCAGCCGCTCAGTAAAATGCCGGCAACCATCAGCCCGATAAACAAACAGGATTTTTTCATCTGTTCCCTAATAAGTATTAACTCCTTTTTATTCCTTTGTTTTTTTTGAGGCAAAACAATTATTAATTCCCAAACGCCCTTCATTTAGGTTCTGTTATGGCGTTTTATGTTTACCTGCTTGAATGCAGGGACAAGAGCCTTTACTGCGGCTATGCCAAAAACCTTGAAAAAAGGCTTGCATTGCACAATACAGGAAAGGCAAGCAAGTACACAAGGCCAAGGCTGCCTGCAAAACTCGTTTTTTTTGAAAAAGCAAAAACAAAAAGCTTGGCGCTGAAGCGCGAGGCGGAAATAAAAACGCTTTCAAGAAAGGATAAGCTGCGCCTTGCCGGAACATTTGACAGGGATTAAGCGCCGGCCTGCCAGGCGCAAAAAAATCAAAGGGCGCAAACAGATTTGGCAAGGATTAAATATTCCAATTCCCTATTCATTTGCATGGAAAAAAACTTTTTGGTTGCAATCGGCGCTGTTGCCGCCGCGGCCGCGCTTGTGTTCTGCCTCATTGTTTTTATGCCCCTTCAAACGCCGCAATGTATAGGGGCATCAGGCCCCATTGTCACAAAAAGCATTCCGGTTGAATCGTTCACAAAAATCGAGGCTAGCGGGCAAATAGAGTTGTACCTAAAACAGGATAATTTGGAATCTGTTGCAATTGAAGCGCAGGAAAGCATCGCAGGCCTTGTTTTTGCCGAAGTGCAAAACGGCGCATTGATTATAGGGCTGAGGAACTTCGGGCAGCCCGGCACAGGCAGGCCCTGCCTCAACGGGCAAACCAAAATAAAGGTCTTTGTTTCAGCACCTGGCATTGATTCAATCAAAGCAGGCGATTTTGCAAAAGTTTTTACCGAAGGCAGGATTTACCGGGAACAGCTTCTTCTTGAAGCCTCGGGCTCTGCGCTCATTGATGCAAACATTTCGGTTGATGACCTGAACAGCTTTGCCTCGAGCTTCGGCACAATTATCCTCGCCGGCTTTGCCGAAAGGCACAGCGCAAACGTAATCACAGGCGGCAGGATAATCGCTGGCAAGCTTGAAACAATGCACGGTTTTTTTGAGGCCTTTGACAACGGAAGCATCAACGCAACGGTTTTTGAAGAGATAAGCGCAACTGCAAAGACCGGTGGTTCAATCGGTTTTGGAGGCGGTGCAACAATAAGCCGCAAGGTCACAGAATCAGGCGGAACAATAACGGAAACCACCGGCTCAGGAAGCGATGAAGGCGGTTCGGGAATTGATGGCGGCACGGGAACAAGCGGAGAAGTGCCTGAAGGTGACGGAAGCGGTGATGGAGATTTGCCGGATGAAGGAGCGCCCCCGGCTGGCGGCGGCGATGAAGAGCCGCCTGCGGATGGCGGCGGGGAAGAGCCAGAACAGGCTGTTTGCGGAAACGGCTTGATTGAGATCCAGGAAGAATGCGAGCTTGACAGCGGCTGCGCAATCGGCAAGGAATGTTCCGGCTGCGAATGCGTTGATATTGCCGGCCAGCCTTCAGGTGGCATTTCCTTTGCAGAATGCACTTCGCAGGGCGGCGATGTTTTATGCGGCGAAGGGCCATCATGCCCCCCTGATGTGAAAAAAGCCGGCGGCATCGAGGGATCCCAGGAATGCATCTGCTGTGTCTACGATTAAATGCCTTTATTCCTCTATTTTGTTGAACGAGTAAATCGCTATTGCCATGAAGGCCGCGGTAAAGGCAAGTATTACCGCAAAGGACAGAGCAAACGGCACATCCGAGTAGCCCAAAAGAATGTATCTCAGGCCGTTGACGCCGTATGTCAAAGGGTCAAACATTGAAATTGTTCTGATTATTTCCGGCGCCGTGGACAGCGGGAACAATGCGCCGCTGAGGAAAAACAACGGCATTATCAAAAAATTCATTATGAGCTGGAAGCCATGCATGTCCTCCATTTTTGAAGCAATTGCAATGCCAAGCGAAACAAACATTATTGAAATGAGCATCATGAACAGTAGCAGCAGCAAAAAATTCGCAACCTGAAAGTTCACGCCCAAAAAGAATGCAATGGCCATTATGATAATGCCCTGCAACATTGCGGTTGTTGCGCCGCCCAACGCCTTTCCCAAAACAATGCTCAGCCTGCTTATTGGCGCAACAAGGGTTTCCTTCAAAAAGCCAAACTGCCTGTCCATCAGCACAATGATTCCTGAGAACATTGAGCCAAACATCAAAACCATGCCGATTATTCCCGGAGTAATGAACTCAAGGTAATTGCCTTGCATTGGAAGCACAAAAGCATTGCTCAGCCCGGTTCCCAGAATCGCAAGGAAAAAAAACGGCATTCCAAGGCTTCCCACAAGCCTGCTTTTTGCCCTGAAAAACCTGATGAGCTCGCGCCTCCACAGGGCATAAATGCCCTCAATCTCCCTGTTCATCTTCGGCACTCCCTACAGCTTTGCAGGCCTTCGGCGCCCATCACCTGCTTCAGGCCAATGTTCATCTGTTGCGCCCCCAGCCCTTTCTCCTAAGCCTCATTGCATCCCTTGGCTTTGCCTCTTCTTCCCTGATTGTCCGCCCAGTATAATGCATAAAAACGTCGTCCAAAGACGGCTTCCTCAAATTCACCGAGTCAACATTCACGCCCCTGCTGTTCATCAGCGCAAGAATCTTGGGAATTTTCTGCTCGCCGTTCTCAACCCTCACATCTATGAAACCGTCATGCCTCACGGCGGACTTCACCCACTTGAATTCAGCAAGCATTTCCCTGCAGGATTCAGTGCTGCCGCATTCCAAAGAAATCACATCCCCGCCAAGGCCGTCCTTCAATTGCTTCGGCGTTCCGGAAACGATTATTTTTCCCTGGTCTATTATCGCAACCCTGCCGCAAACATCATCAGCCTCGTCCATGTAATGCGTTGTAAGAATAACCGTAATGCCCTTTTCCCTGTTCAGCCTCCTGATGTAATCCCAAATGCCAGCCCTCGTCTGCGGGTCCAGGCCGATTGTGGGCTCGTCCAAAAACAAGACCCTGGGATGGTGCACAAGGCCGCGCGCAATCTCAAGCCTGCGCCTCATTCCGCCGGAAAAAGTTTTCACAATGCCATTGAGGTTTTTTTCAAGGCCCACCAGCCTTACCATGCCCTCAATCCTTTCCCTTCTCTCCTTTTGCGGCACATTGTACAATGCGGCGTGCATTTCAAGGTTTTCCCTTGCAGTCAAATCCTCGTCAAGGCTCTGGTCCTGAAAAACAATGCCTATGCTCGCCCTGACCTTTCCGGGCTGCCTCACTATGTCAAAGCCGTTGACCATTGCATTGCCCTGCGAAGGCTTCCTCATCGTGACAAGCATTGAAATCAAGGTTGTCTTGCCAGCCCCATTAGGCCCAAGCAACCCAAAAATAGAGCCTTCCTCAACAGCAAGGTTAACATTGTCAACAGCCTTAAGGCCGCCATAGCTCTTGCCCAAGCCATTAACCTCAATAGCATTTGAAACCATAAAATCGCCCGAAGCAAATAACAAAATATCCCGCAATAATTTTTAAATGCCCCCCCTGAGCCGCTGATTTTACTCCTGAATGCATGGGAAAGGCTTAAATTGTTTGCATGCCAATTCTTTTTGGTAAGAGAATGAAACTACCCGGTTTTTTGCGGCGAGGCTGGTTCAACCCGTTCAACAGGCGAAAGCAAAAGTCCGAACGCAGGCCGGGCGGCTTTGTGGCTGTGCCGGCAGGCGGCGCAAAACAAGTAATAAAGGACAGGCGCAAAAAAAGAAGGCTTGTTCCATAGATGCTTTGCGCCAAAACACCATTCGCCTGGTTGCGCCTTGGGATAGATGCAAAACAGGGCTGGGCGCAGTGCAAGGCAAGAAAAAGGCTTAATTGCTACATAACAAATGGCTTCCTGCAAGCGGCTTTCCCAAGCCTTTTATTTCATTTTTAAACCTTTGCTTGCAGTTTTTATCTATGCCTGCAATAATAAAGCGGGTTATTTAATCAAAAAAAGGTGAAAAAAACAATATGAGCGAAGATAAGTTCGGCAGGGCAATGTTCAAGGTTACCTGTTCCGAGTGCGGCCAAGAGACAGAGGTCCCTTTCAAGCCGGACGGAACAAGGCCTGTGTACTGCCGCGACTGCTATCAAAAGCACAAAAAGCCCTCGTCTTTCAGCAGGGGCGGAAGATCCTCAGATAGATACTAATTAGATAGATACTAATTTTTTCAAACAAATTAGTCTAAGGATTTCAAAATTTTTTCTAATTCTTTTTTTTTTATTTTTCTTTTATCCTATGCACCGCCATGCCAAAAAAGAATAAGCCTAAAAAAAGAACCTTCTTTCCCTGTTGCCGTGAACCTCAAGGATTTTTCAAAACTTGTTTTTGCAGTCCTTGCCTGTGAGCTTGCAGGCATTGCAGGCTCTTTTTTTACAATACCCTCAATTCCGTCGTGGTATGCCTCCCTTAACAAGCCTTTTTTCAGCCCGCCAAACTGGCTTTTTGCCCCTGTCTGGACAACGCTTTTCGCCCTTATGGGAATTTCGCTTTTCCTCGTGTGGCAAAAAGGGCTGCAAGACAGGAACGTGAAAGCTGCGGTTTCAATCTTTGGCCTTCAGCTCGTCCTGAACATTTTATGGTCAGCCCTGTTCTTTGGCATGCAAAATCCTTTCCTTGCTTTCATTGAAATAATCCTGCTTTGGATTGCAATCGCCTTCACCATAAAAAAGTTTTACCGGATTTCACGCAAGGCAGCCTATCTCCTGTTCCCCTATATTGCCTGGGTTTTCATTGCAGCAGCACTCAATGCCGCAATCTTGCTGCTCAATGCCTGAAAGCAAGCAATTAAATTCCATTGCGCAATAATTCATTTTCATGAAGGCATTGGTTGTTTTCAAGTCCTACCACCACGGCAACACAAAAAAGGTTGCAGAGGCAATCGCGCCGGTGCTGAACGCAAAGCTGCTTGGGCTTGACGGTGCAAAAGCCTCGGATTTGAACGGCTTTGACCTGATAGGCTTTGGCTCAGGCATTTACGCCTTTAACGTTCACGGAAGCCTTTTAAAATTCATTGAATCCCTGCAAATGCAAAACGGCAAAAAATGCTTTGTCTTCAGCACAAGCGGCTCGGGAAACCCAGGCCAGCACAAAAAAGCTGTTGAGGCCCTGAAGGCAAAAGGCTTCGAAATTTTGGGCGAATTCTCCTGCAAGGGCTTTGACACATTCGGCCCGTTCAAGCTCATGGGCGGAATGGCAAAAGGCCATCCTGACCACGAAGATTTGGAGAACGCGAAATCTTTTGCAGAACGCCTGAAAGATTAACAGGCCTATTGCCATTTTAATTGTGGCAGCAAGCCTTAAATTCCGGCTTTTCCCAATCATTTTCACGCAGGGCAGTGCAAAGCGCGCAATGCCTCTGCTGCGGCAAACTTTTTCTTGCCGGCGTCAGCCAATGCAGTTCTTGCCTGCAACAAGGCCTGATTCAAAGTTTTTTATGGAAGTATTGCTTCCCTGTGTTTCGTACAGGACCTGGGGGTTCCACCAGAATGCTGTTTCTATCCCGCTGTTGGTCACGCATGCCTGGCCTGATTCAACGAGGTCGAAGATTTCGCTTAGCTCACTTACCTGGGTTTGCTCGTCGCTGCTGTTGTAAGGCATTCCGGAAATGCCGCCAAGGCTGGCGCTGGCGGACAGGCCTGAATCAGGAGTCAGGAAAGAAAGGTTATCCAGGTTGGAAGCTTTCAAAGCGAACTGGTTTCCAATAGGCGTGTAAAAGACTGTTTTGAGGTAAACATCCCCGCTGTAATCCGATTTGCCCCAGTCAAGGCCGTAGAGGAATTCAGGATTTGGCACAGGGTCTGTCTGGTTTGCCCTCCGGTCAGGCGTGTAATTGAACGCTTCAAACACAGGCACTCCGCTGAAGTCCAGGCAGGCACCGGTTCCTGTCCAGAATGTGAGGGTTTCTCCAACCTCCTGCGGGACGCCATGTTCATGCAGGCCATAGAATGCCTGGAAGGGCTCTGTGTCCTTTCCGTGTTCCATTTTCATTACAACCGGAGTGGCATAATTTGGATAGAAAAACAGGTTCTTCAGGTCAGGGCCCTCGCCTTCCGTTATCTTCATCAAAAGGCCCCTGTTTGAGTAAGAGCTGTTTATCTTTTTGAAGTCATGCTCTGTTTTTGTTGCAATGGTTGCAATCGGCTCAGACCCCGGAATCTCCGCGCTTGTTACCAAGTTATCCGAGCTGGTTATGACGACTTCGGCATCTTTGTTAAAGTAGTTTACTCCATAGCCCTGCCTTCCGTTATCTGATTCAATGCCAACATTGCCGTTGAAAGGCATGTAATAAAATATGCTGTCCGGATATGCGTCATCCTGCTTGTGCATAATAACATTTATTTTCGCAGCCGGCTCTCCGCCCGAATCAAAGAGAGACCAGGGATTTTCCTCATCGTAGGCTATCTCAAGCTCTATATTGTACAGCCCGGGGCCTGAAAGCATTTGGCCCTCAACAAACTTTCTTGAAAAGTTTAAGCGGCCGCTGCCAGCCGTAAAAAAGCCGGCAAGGCCCCCGCTTGGGTTATCAACAAACCAGTAGGGTGCGTCAAACAAGGATTTTGAAAGGTAGTACTCTGCAAAGTCTTTGGCAAAATCCTCAGAGTAGCCGTCTTTCATCAAATAGGCCCTGAATTTTGTTAACTGTTCAAGGTCCTGCAAGTTTTTGATTTCATCTGTCCAGGAAATGCCCTGGCTGGCATTTATAAACTTCTCCAATGAAAAGAAGTTTTCATAATGCGCCGCAACCGGGGGCAGCCAGCACTTGCTTTGGCTTGCGCTTGCACTGTTTGTGAACGCTATGCCCAAATAGTCCGGATCGAGCTTTGCAAGGCTCCCCTCTGTAATTGAAGCAATTGAGGTAAAGTAATCGTCAATTTTTGGCAAGCCTGAAAATGTGCATTTTGCGCTTGCCCTTTCTTTTGGCTTTAGAACAAGCGCCTTTGAGCATTCCTCTTCATATTTTCCTCCGGAAGCCGCCTTTGCCGTAATATTAACCGTTATGCTCTGGCTTTCGGCCGTGCCATTGTAAGCAGAGGCAGATATCGCTGTTTGGTCGTTCGAGAGCCAGGTCTGGGAAATGGATTCAAGTCCGATTTTTTCCGGGAATACGCTGCTGCTGTTTTTGCCGGCATTAAATTCATAAATAATGCTTTCAACTTCGCTTGCAGATGATTTTTCCGGGCATTGGAAAGCAGAGCTGTTTTGCTCCAGGAATTCGTCCAGCGCGTGGATTTTTTTGCTTAGTTCAATGCTGAACTGGGTTGCATCACAGTAGATATAGTCCGGGTTGCCATAATCACAGGCATTTGATGCAATGCCTGAATCGCCCCAGCTCCAATTAAGTTTTGTTCTCGGCAGGGCACCCTTTCCCGTCCTGCCAGTGACCGTGCCCTGCACGCACGCCATTGTTTGTGCATTTGTTGGAATAAATGTTTTGGGCAGGTCCTTGGTTTTGAGCCTTACGTGGAACGGCTGCCTGTATTTATCCTGCATTGTGTCCTCAACCCAGTATGAGGCAAACTGTTCCCCGGTATTAACCGCGGGATTCTTGTGGGTCGGGTCCCCATGAATGTGCTCTGTTGCCTCAATCACAAGCACGTCATAGAGAGGGCTCGCATCTTCAAGCCCTGAATTGTTGGCAAGAACCAGGCCCCTTCTTTCAATTCCCGCCTCAACTGTTTGCATCAAATTCGTGTCCTTAATAACTATGCTTTTGCCAAACCTTTGGAGATAAAGGCCAGTCAGGTCAGACGGAACAGTTTTCCCCTTGAATTCCCTGTTACTGCCTTCCAGGTTAATCACATAATCTTTGACATTCCCGGTATAGTCCTCTTTACAGGGGTCAGATATAAGTTTATACAGAGGGAAGAAATCTATCACCATATCGTTTATTTCCTTCGTTAAGACCCCGCCAATCTGATTGTACCATTCCGGGTCATCAATTGAGGTTTGCCAGATGCAGACAGAGGCCGTTACGCTAATCTTCTCGTCATAGATTCTGTTGACAAGCGTAGCCGAATCTGTTGAATTTTTGCCGGCCAGGGAAAAGCTGTATTTGTCAAGGGCAAAGTACTCGCCTGCCCTTGGGGCTATTTGCACAAGGACTTCGTCCACTTTTCTGAAGGACGTTCCGGGCGTGCTTGCATAAACCGGTATGCCGTAAATGCCTGCAACCGCCCCCCTGTTAACCTTTATCTTCTTTTCAGGCTGGTCCGGGCTAAGAGCAAACCTGTCGTTGTTGAGAATGATGTAGCCTTCAGTTGTGCCCCCGCTGCATCTGGGGTCATTATAGCACAAATAAATCTCAATTGGCACGTCACCGCACTTGCCTGAATTTATGGTAAACTCTCCTTGGTCGCTGCCCTCAGGAATAACCACCTTGTTTTCCAGGCCCGGGTATTCCAGGCAGCTGTCAAGGTTCATTATCTGAATCTTTGCTTCAATGGGATCCGGGCTGGAGCCAACCTTTTGCAAACCGGAATCAGTGGCTATTTCACCGTCCACCTGCACTGAAAACGCAGCCACTTCACCGACATGCTCAGGCTTCGGGGTAAAGCTAACCATTGCATAGTAAGTGGAGTCAGGCCTGATGTTCTCCAAGAGCTTGCTCCAGACATTAGGCCTCAGAATCTCCGTATTGCTTTCGCCTGTTTCCGCATTTATCAGGGTCAGTTCAAGCACGCCGATGGCATCCGATTGCCATTGCAGCCGTCCCTGCAGATTTTCAAGGCCGATAAATCTTCCTTCTTTCATGCAACTGTTGTATACCTCAAACTCCAGGGATGCCATGTTTCCCTGTGTTGCCGCAGACCAGCTGTTTTTTGAAATCGCAAGGCATGGGGCATTGTCAGGCATGCCTCCCACAAGGATTTTTACGGTAAACGGCATTGCAAAGTCGTATTGCGCCAGCGTTGAAGGGTCTATTGCCGTAACAAGCAATGCGCCCTCAACGGTTTCGGCCTGCCCCAGGTTTTCCACGGCGCTGTTGCTCAGCTTTATTTTAAAGAGCTCAAGCGTTTTTTCGGAAAAGCCCCCTATTTCCTCCCCTTTAAAGCTCAGGAGGTAATTGCGCATGGCTTCCTCATCCAAAAGGCCCCTGAAGTTTCCGCTAAGTTCAATTTCCTGGATTTCCAGCGCTGCATTGCTTTTGTTTTTTACGTTTACCGGCTGCAGTTTTTCTATGGCTGACTTTGCATCAAGCTCAAATTCGAATTTTGAGGGAGCGAACTCAAGCACCTGGCTGTCAACCAGGAGAACGACTTTGCTGGATGAATAGTTTGGCTTTTCTGCGGTGATTTCTATTATTGTGCCAGGCCTGCTTCCGGGGAGCAAAAACTCCGCTTTGCCGCTGCTGTCAGTTGTTTCTTCCCACATTGCTTCACTTTTGTCGGGCGAAATTCTGGTTACCCTGACTATGGCTTTGGGCATTTCAATTTCCACGCCCAATCCTTCAATTTCCGCATCGGCCTTAAGAAACTCTTTTACGGTTACTGTCAAAGGTGTTGGAGAATAGCTCCCGATGTAGTTTGGCTCAACCGATATGTTCATGGTCCAGTCCGACTTTGCCTCAATTGAAACAGTATTCTTTAGAACGGTTTTTTGGTCTGAAACAAGCTCAACCTCAAAAGAATCAAGTGCAAGCTTTTTCGGAGTGAAGTCCAGGCTTGCCAGAACGCTTTTTCCGCTGCCAAGGCTGCCCAAATCAACACTGCTTATTTTATAACTGTTCAGGGCTTTCGCAGAGATTTCCCTTGCAGAGGGGTCAACGAACTTGTAGGAATCAATTTCAAGGCTGTTTCCAAGGCTTCTTACAGACAGCGTGGCCTTCGGGTAATTCTTTTCGGAATTATTCAATATGCTGAAGTTAAGCGTGTAAGCAGAGTTGACCCTGGTTTCGTAGGGTTTACTGAGATACAGTTTTTCAGCCTGGCCATAAATCCATTCCCCGGTGTAACAGAGTTC
>Ga0265296_1000810_pt1 | contig 41729 bp, 32 predicted proteins | sample MunlanPumphouse1_FD_189073 | JGI IMG/M metagenome (GOLD analysis project Ga0265296, IMG submission 189073) | Groundwater microbial communities from a municipal landfill in Southern Ontario, Canada - Pumphouse #1 | ecosystem: Environmental > Aquatic > Deep subsurface > Groundwater | place... | reverse complement strand
ACGTATCGGCCAATTTTCCGACTACAAAAGGTCTGGGATCGACGAGTTCGGCGGCGCCAAATTTCTTGGCGGCAACCGTTCCGGCGCCGATTTTCATCTCACCATGAGTCAGAGTCGGACCGTCTTCGACAACCAAAACGCGCTTATTGCGGATGATTTCCGGTTTCTCGACGCGAATGGGCGATGCGGCGTCGATGACAACCGCCCGCGGATTGACGGCGGCGATGCTTTCGCGAACCGTCTGAACACCTTCGGGCGAAGCGGTGTCAATTTTATTGATGACGACGACGTCCGCCATCCGAAGGTTGACCTCGCCCGGGTAATACCGCAGTTCGTTTCCGGGGCGGTGTGGATCGGCGACAGTGATGGACAAATCGGGACGATAAAATGAAAAATCGTTGTTTCCGCCGTCCCAAAGGATGACATCGCAACCGGACGGATCATTTTCCGCCGCGCGCAAAATCGCCTCATAATCGACGCCGGCGTAGATTACGTTTCCGCGAATCACATGCGGTTCGTATTCTTCCATCTCTTCGATGGTACAACGATGGTCGGCAAGGTCTTTCACCGTCGCGAAGCGCTGAACTTTTTGCTCGATTAAATTTCCGTACGGCATCGGATGACGCACGGCGACGACGCGCAGACCTTTGGACATGAGGATTTCGATGACTTTCCGGGAAGTCTGGCTCTTGCCGCATCCTGTCCGTGTCGCGCATACGGAAATGACCGGCTTTACGCTTTTCAGCATCGTTGCATCCGGTCCCAAAAGAATGAAATTCGCTCCGGCGGCGTTGACGATTGAACTGATATTCATCACTCGGATGTACGGGACGTCGCTGTATGAAAATACGCAATCATGAACATGATATTCCCGGATGAGCCGGGGCAGTTCTTCTTCGGATAGAATTGGAATGCCGTTCGGGTACATTTTGCCGGCGAGGACGGCTGGATATTTTCTACCATAAATGTCCGGAATCTGCGCCGCAGTAAATGCGACGACGTTCGCCGATTCGTTATCGCGATAATAGGTATTAAAATTATGGAAATCTCTTCCCGCGGCGCCAATGATCAAAACGTTATTTTTATTCATAAATAGTTCCTTATTTTTGTTGGTTAAGTTGTTTGAAAAATGACAAAAAACAAATAAGGAGACTTATTTAAAGCCGAAATGATATGTCCACATGATGAGTGAGTAAGTATAATCGGTCATTGCGATTTAGAACCTTTTCAGTCTTCAATGAATATTCAAGAAACCGTTCAAATAATGCACTCTAAATTATAGAGATTCCCGTCGAATTTCAAGAAAAACAAATTTATAAAATGTAGTTTCGGGCGATTCGTCGGAACAATTTGTTAACTGCGCTTCGTTCATCATATCTGAAAGAGAGTTAGATGGTCAACTCGATCCCTTCGATTGCGAGAGAGATTTTCAATTTTTTATTAAATCCGTTTTTCTTGACGTATTTCCGTCCTTCTTTTATCATTTCGTGTAATTTTTCATCGGAATAGGAAGGATCGTGATGAAAAAGAATCAGATGGCGAACATTGGCCTCATGAGCAAAATCGATCCCATGAATCAATGTGCTATGTCCCCAGTTTTCCTTTTCAACCAACTCATCCTCCGTAAACTGTCCGTCGAAAATCACAACATCGGCATTTTTGAAAAATTGCAGATACGAATCGATTTTTGTCTTCGTCATATTGGTGTATTCGGAATCTGTGGCATAGACGAGCGATCTCCCATTAAATTCGACGCGGTAGCCGAACGATCCGCCCGGATGATTCAGCATCTTATTTGTGATTTTGACTCCGTCCAAATCGATCGTCTCATCCTTCCGGAGTTGAACGAACTCGATGTTGGCGCCCATCGCCGAAAGCGAAACCGGGTAATATTCGTCTTCCTGCTGACTGTTGAAGCGCTGTTCCAGGCCGTTGTGAACGCCGTAAAGAAGGACGCGGTTGCCTGAAACGTATGCGGGCTGGAAGAACGGGAATCCGCTGATGTGGTCCCAATGTGTGTGAGAAATGAAAATATGCGCGGTTCCTTTGCCTTCACTGAATTCGGAGTGCATTAACGATTCGCCCAATTTTCGAATCCCGGATCCCGCATCGAAAATCAGGTGCTTATCAGCGATTTGTACATGCACGCAAGCCGTGTTGCCGCCGACGAAATATCGCTGTTCTTTTGGCAGGTTGTCGATGAAAATTTCGATCGACTCTTCGTCAACGAATTGTCTGTTATGGACCATTTTAAGAATGGAACGAAGACGTCTTTCAAGTTCGACAGAATCCGGAGGCGATGGTATCGATCCGCGCACGCCCCAAAACTGTACCTTCAATCTGGCACCGCTGTTTTTAACCATAAAAGCTTTCTCATTATCGATTCAATGGACAATTTCACGTCACCAAACCATTTATCCTGAATATGAAGGATAATTCTAAAAAAATCAACTGAATTTTCATTTCCGGATATTTCAAACAAGAAAAAAACCTTACCATTTTCCATATTGTTTCTAAATTAACACCCGATGTCTTGAGATCAAGGATAAGAAGGAGTTTTTATGCAAGGAATTCATGCGCTCGATATAGTCATTATCGGAGTTTATTTTGCACTTGTTTTCGCTATCGCGGCTTACTTTACAAGAAAAGCCGGCGTAAGCACCAGTAATTTTTTTCTATCGGGAAGAAACCTTCCGTGGTGGCTCGCCGGTACAGCCATGGTTGCCACGACATTCGCGGCCGACACGCCGTTAGCTGTTACTGAACTCGTCGCTAAAAACGGGATCGCTGGGAACTGGCTGTGGTGGAATCTGGCCATCGGCGGCATGCTGACGGTTTTTTTCTTCGCTAAACTCTGGCGTCGGGCTGAGATCGTCACGGATGTCGAATTTACCGAAATGCGATACTCTGGAAAACCTGCCGCGGCGCTTCGCGGATTCCGCGCTCTTTACCTCGGAATATTCATGAATGGAATCGTTCTCGCCTGGGTACATAAGGCGATGGAGAAAATTTTTCACGTGACCGTTCCCGGAATCGATCCTTTTATGTTGACCGCAATCATCGCTGGGATCATCGGAATCTATGCGGCGGCTTCGGGATTGCTTGGCACGGCGAGAACCGACGCTTTTCAATTTCTTTTTGCGATGACCGGTTGTATCATTTTTGCCATTATAGTTTTGCAGGCGCCAGAGATCGGCGGCGCCGCTCATTTGAAAGAACAACTCGCTCCGCAAGTAATGAGTTTCTTCCCGAAAATCGGCAACGTCTCGCTTTACGGCGTTACCGGCGGCGTGCTTGCGCTTTCCGTTGGTGCATTCTTCGCGCATATCGGTTTGCAATGGTGGTCAACCTGGTATCCGGGCGCCGATCCGGGCGGCGGCGGCTATATTGCCCAACGGATGATGTCAACCAAGGACGAAAAACACAGCGTGTTTGCGACCCTCTGGTTCACGATCGCTCATTACACTTTGCGTCCGTGGCCGTGGATCATCATTGCACTTGCCGCTCTGGTGATTCTGCCGAGAGCCGATAACCCTTCGACTTTGGAGACGGAAAACCCCGCGATGTACGTACAGGTTGTGACTGCCTACAACGATCAACCATTGCTCAAAACCGACAATCCCGTTTATCAAACAACTGAATTCAAAGAATTTTACGAGAAATATGAAAATACAGTCGATCCGGGCGTCATGTATCCGAAACTGATGATGAAATTTCTGCCGACTGGCTTGCTCGGCCTTCTAATCGCCGTGTTCCTTGCCGCTTACATGTCGACGATCGCCTCTCAGTTGAACTGGGGAACGTCGTACATCATCAATGATTTTTACCGGCGATTCATTAAACGCAACGGTGATGAAAAACATTATATCCTCGTTTCCAGAATTTCCATGTTGTTAATGGTCGTCTTTTCGCTGTGGGTGACGCGCCTGTTGACGACGATTTCCGGGGCGTGGGAATTTATTATCAACGCCAGCGCGGGAATGGGCGCAGTTCTGATCTTTCGCTGGTTCTGGTGGCGCATCAACGCGTGGTCGGAAATTTCCGCGATGATCGCTCCGCTTATCATCTATCCCATCGCCAAATACGGCTACGGTATGCAATCGCCGATGACGCTCTATCCGATCGTCGCCGGGACGACGATCGTTTGGCTGGTCGTGACTTATCTGACCAAACCGGTCGATACCGAAGTTTTGTTGAAATTCTATCGGAAAACGCATCCAGGCGGAATCGGCTGGAAGCCGATCTCCAAACAATTGCCGGGCGTAAAGAGCGATACCGGTTTCGGTAAAGCATTCGTTGCGTGGATGTGCGGGATCGTCCTGATTTATTCGACGCTGTTCGGATTCGGGAAATTGATTTTTGCCGATTATGTCATGGCGGCCGTTTACCTTGCAATTGCTACCATTGCCGCTGTTGCCATTTACCTGTACCTTTCCAAAGTCGGTTGGAAGACGGTCAGCGAATAAAATCGCCGGGCATTGCGAGATATAACGATATGAATTTCCGATAGGATAGAGCATCCGGTGAGTGAACTGAAAAGAGAATTGAACCTGACTCATATCATGGCATTGATTCTCGGATCGGTCATCGGATCCGGCGTTTTCATCAATCTTCCCATCGTCGCCCGGGAGGCGGGAAGTCCATGGATGGCGGTTCTGGCCTGGTTCATCGGCGGCCTGATCTGGTTGCCGCAATTACTGATTCTCTCGGAAATTTCGACCGCCTATCCGGAAGAGGGTTTCGGTTATCTTTATATGAAAAAAGCGGGCAGTCCGGCGCTCGGTTTTCTCTATGTCTGGACGGTTTTCTGGACAAGCGACACACCGTCGATCACGATCGTCGCGCTGAGCGCCATTTCTGCGCTTTCGGTATTTTGGCCGCCGTTACAGGGAACCATTTATACCAAACTGTTCGCCTCGGTGTTGATTCTGGCGCTGACGTATGTTCATTACCGAAGCGTTAAAAGGGGCGGCGGATTGCAGATTTTTCTGACGATCGTCAAAATCTCGCCGTTAATTCTGCTTTGCATTCTCGGATTCATGTATTTCAATTCCGAAAATATGTTTCTCAAGCCGATCCTTCCCGGGAAAACCAACGTTGGCTTCATGACATTGTTAGTCGCGGGTGTCGCCGCAACCATCTGGTCGTACGCCGGATTCACGAACGTTCTTTACATGACGGGCGAGATGAAAAATCCGCAGAAAATCGTGCCGTTCAGCATGATCCTGTCGGTTGGAATCGTGACTGTCATCTACGTACTGATCAGTCTGGCGACCAGCGTTTTCGTGCCGTATGACGTGCTCATCCAGAACGTTGGGCAATTTGCCAATCCGTTTTTGTATTTACCAGCCTTCGCCAAAATCGCCGCGGCATTTCTGGCAATCGCCGCGTTCGTTAGCATGATCGGTTGTCTGAATGCATTGATCATGGTTCAACCGCGCATCGAATATGCCATTGCGCGCGACGGGCTTTTTTTCAAACCGTTCGGGCATGTGCATCCGAAATACCTGACTCCGGATTACTCGATCCTTTTTCAATCAGGTCTGGCGATCGTTCTGCTGTTCTTTGGAGGGTTGGAGGATTTGCTCGGTTATTTCACGCTGTCGTACCTGTTTCAGAACGCGATGGTTTACTGCGCGATCTTCGTTTTGAGAAAAAAGCCCGATTATCATCCAACTTTTCGTTCACCGCTTTGGCTGTCGATGACGATTCTGGCGATTGGAACGCAGGTTTATCTCATTTACGGAACGTTCGTCGCCTATCCGGTGGGCGGCGTTCTGACTGCGGCGGCGCTAATTATCTCCGGCCTGCCGGTCTATTGGTATTTTAAAAGCCGGCACAAATAACGACCCGACCAGATTCGCCGACTATGCACGTTTCGTAGGAACTTTTTCGTTTTCGATTATGAGAGAAACCAGAACTATCGTTTATCCGGAAATTGGAGAAGTGGAATTTCGGCGAAGCCTCCGCGCCAAACGACTGAGCATCAGCGTCAGACCGCCGCGAAATGTCCGCGTCGTTTTACCGATCGGCGTTAGTTTTTCCGTCGCTGAAAAATTTGTCCAAACAAAACGACTGTGGATAATCGATCACCTGCGGCGGCTCGAAAACAGAATCCCCGAAGTCCCGGTTTTCGGCGAAAATCAGCCGATCAAAACTCGCTACCACACCTTGGAACTGTGCGCCGTTCACCGAATAAATGAAAAAATCGACATCGATGTTCGTCCGGGGCTCATCCAAATCCGGTATCCGGACAATCTCGCCGTTCGACATCAATCCGTCCAAAAGGCGATTCGGTTCGGGATGCTCGAAGCGTATGGCATCGAAGCGCGTGAGTTTTTACCGAAACGCGTCGATGAGTTGTCCCGGCAATTCGATTTTCAATACACCGGCTTGCGGGTGAAAAATCAAAAAACGCGCTGGGGCAGTTGCTCATCCCGGAATCATATCAATCTGAACCTTCAACTGATGCGGTTGCCTGATCATTTGATCGACTATGTGATCCTTCATGAACTGACCCACACAAAAGTTAAAAATCACGGTGTAATATTCTGGTCAGAACTGGCGCGTGTGTTTCCGCAATATCAAATAGCGCGGAAGGAGATGAAACGATATGCGATCGGATTTTGATGAAACAAGGTAGAAAGGTCGACGGTGCGATCATTCCGGATTGTCTAAAGATTTGTTTGGCTATTATGCTTTACCTTTTTAAGTTCATATATGGCTCAGAAGAAATCAAAGAGCGACGTTTTCGGGCGATCGGAAGCGCGAAAATCCATCAAAAACATTTCTGCTCAAATAGTTAGGTAAAACACAAAGGAATCAAAGAAACATGAAATCGAATCCATCAATTATCAATTCGTCATCCATGGAAAAATTGTCGGTGTTGAACAATCCGCACGTCATTCGCATTGTCGAAGAATATACAGCATTGTGCAAACCGTCGAAGGTGACGGTCATAACCGATTCGCCGGAAGACATCGCTTACGTCCGGCAACTGGCGCAGAATAACAAGGAAGAAGTCAAAATCGCGATGACCGGACATACGATCCATTACGACGGGTATGACGATCAGGGAAGAGATAAAGAACATACGCGTGTCCTGCTTCCGAAGGGCCAAACGCTTTCCAAACGCATCAACACGATCGATCGAGAAGAGGGATTGGCGGAAATTCGGCAATTGATGGACGGCATCATGAAAGGAAAAGAGATGCTCGTGCGGTTCTTTTGTCTGGGACCGCTCGATTCGCGCTTCTCGATTCCCGCTCTGCAGATCACTGATTCGGCTTACGTCGCTCACAGCGAAGACCTGCTGTATCGCGCCGGTTATGAAGAATTCAAACGGCTGAAAGGAAGCGACCGATTCTTCCATTTCATTCACTCGGCTGGCGAAGTAGATGAGCGCGGTTGCACAAAGGACGTCTCGAAACGGAGAATTTATATCGACCTCGAAAAAAACCGGGTTTTCACTATCAACAACCAGTACGCCGGTAATAGCGTTGGGCTGAAAAAACTGGCTTTGCGTCTGGCGATCAATCAGGCCAATCATGAAGACTGGCTTGCCGAACATATGTTTTTAATGGGCATTCATCCGCAAGACAAAACCCGGACGACTTATTTTACCGGTGCTTTTCCAAGCGCCTGCGGCAAGACCAGCACGGCAATGATTCCCGGTCAAACCATCATTGGCGACGATATCGTTTATATGAAAATCAACGAAGATGGAATCTGTCACGCGGTCAACATCGAATCCGGCATTTTTGGAATTATCGCCGACGTGAATCCCGTTGACGATCCGTTGATCTACAAATGTCTGACGACGCCGCGCGAACTCATCTTTTCCAACATTTTGATCAACGATGGAAAACCGTATTGGCTGGGTATGGGATGCCAGACGCCGGAAAGCGGATCGAACCACTCGGGCGAATGGTTCAATGGAAAAAAGGACGCAGTCGGCAAAGAAATTCCGCTGGCGCACAAGAATGCCCGCTATACCATGCGTCTCAGCGAATTGGAGAACATCGACCGAAACGCCAACACGAAAGAGGGCGTCGAGGTTTCGGCAATCATTTACGGTGGCAGAGATTCCGACACAAATGTTCCTGTTTATCAATCGTTCGATTGGGAACAAGGCGTTTTCGTTGGCGCGACATTGGAGTCCGAAACAACGGCGGCAACGCTTGGTAAAGAAGGACAACGCGCGCACTCGCCAATGGCCAATCTGGATTTCATCGTCGTTCCGCTGGGAAAATACATCGAAAACCATTTGGCGTTCGGTCGTCGGATGAAAAAAACGCCGCTGGTTTTTTCGACGAACTATTTTCTAAAAGGTCAGTCTGGTGAATATCTGAATGACAAAGTCGATAAAAAGGTTTGGATTTTCTGGGCGGAAGGCCGCGTGCACGGCGACTATAAAGCCATCGAAACACCGATCGGTTTTATCCCGAAATATGACGATATCCGGAAACTCTTTCAGACGACCCTGAATAAGGACTATTCGCGGGAACAGTACGAAAACCAATTCTCGATCCGGATCGACAAACTCGTTGCAAAATTGGATCGTCTGGAAAAAAGCTTTGCAGAAGAAACCGCACCGGCAGAGTTTTTACGCTGGTTTGGAGAACAGCGAAAGCGATTACATTTGACGAAAGAGAAATTTTCAAAAGAAACGATCAGCCCGTTTGATTTCTAACTCAATTGGTATGAATCAATCTGCGGAGGGAATATGATACATTCTGAACAATTACGGAGTCCCAAAGCACTGTACAAAAAAGCGTTGGAATATATCGAAACCCGGCAAAGCGCTCTTCGGACTACCGGCAAATTTCAGATGGACGATTTTTCGACTGTGCTTGCCAAGGATTTGAGATACTCTGCCGACGAGCAAATCTTTCGATGCGTCGCAAAGTTACCTTGAGACGATCGAGCGGAGCATTCCGTTGACGAATATTCAGGATTTGCTGGCTTGACGAACCGGTTTCAGGCTACCGATCGAATTCTTCCCAATTAATTTTCTTGATATAATAGCTGATCTGCGTTTTTTCGGGAAAGCTGACACTGCATTCGAACGGAAATGTCTGACCGGGTTCAATGGTCGCGTCCGTTTGAACGCCGCTGAGAAACATATGATAGGTTCCGGGAATGATCGTGGAATCTTTGGCGACTAAACTGGTCTTTTCGTCATAAAGATAGAAAATGATTTTTGGAAAGTCTGCCCGGCGAATGCCTTCGTTTTTCAATTGTCCGCGGTAAACGCGGTAGTTGTCGTGAACCTCTTCCGTGATCGGTCCGGCAACGACGCATTTTGCCTTTGGACGCTCGGCTTCGCGGGTAACCTTGACCTCCTTTTTGGAAAGCGTCAATTCGCCGATCTGCGTCTGGACGACGATCTTGTCGAAATCCTCATAAATAATCTTTCCTTTGACGATCGTGCCGTTGTTGAGCAGAATTTCATGAGTCATTTTCGGCAGTTGAATCATCTTGTTGATTTCCTTGCGAATCGATGGAACCGAAGCCGTGATTTCCAACTCGTGAATCTGTTTCCGGATTTCGGCCAATTCTTTCCGTAACTGGTCGATTGTCATATCGGTTTCAAAAAACTTTTTCTGAAGCGCGCTCTTGGACATGGACTGCGAAAAAAGCAGTTGATTTGTCCCGGAAAAGAGCAGCAAAAATGCAACGGTCAGGATTCGATTGGTTCTCATTGCGTCACCATAGCGTTTTGTTGGGCCTTCAGTGTGGTCAGCCGAAGTTTGTTGAGCGGACCGGGGCCGCCGATCTGCGTCGCCATCGTTGTCATTTGATCGAAAAGCACGAAATTGGCCGGATTCTCGAACATCGGCAAAAGTTTGTCGAAAACCTCCGGATCTTTGAACTTGATCAGCGCGATGAGCGCATCTTTCCGGATCGTGAGAGGAAACTCGGTATCCTTGGCGATTTCGATCAGCGTCGGAACGACGGCCGGATCGCTGTAATCGCCAAGCGCTTTCATCAGCGCTTCCAGCAACGTCAGGTATTCTTCGCGGCTTTTGTTGAATGTTTCAAGAAGCGCCAGCAGGACGCGCGACTCTTTGACGTCGGCGACCGTTTTGAATGCGAAGTCGCGAACCTGCAACTGCGTTTCCGGATCGCCCAGCATTTCAATGAATGCTTGTGTGACTAACGGATGCGTTTTTTTGCCGAGTAACTCGAGCGCGAGAGAACGGATGGAAATTTTGACGCTGTTATCCTTGGCGATGGCGATGAGAATCGGGACGACTTTATCGTCGCCGAGCGATCCCATGACTTTCGTCAACGATTCCTGCATCATCGTATAATTCTCCTTTTCCGCCGAATACAGATTCAAAATCTGCTCGACTTTGATCTCGGCTTTTGCCGTTTCGAGTTTACTGAAGACGTTGGTGCGGAATTCACTGTACCGTTTTTGCGCCTGAACGATGCCGTTGACCATTGACTTCACGTTTTTCGGCGTGGGGTTCTCGATAAGCACGTTGGATGTTGCCGTCAAGAGCGCGTAATTCAGACCGACGCTCTGATCCATGAAGTCGTGCAGGATTTTCAGAGCATCCGGATGCCGTGTCTGCGCGAGCGCCTGCATAGCGGCGATGCGTGTCTCGATCGGTTGCGTCGGATCTTTATAAATGGCAATCAGATCGTCCATCGTCTGAATCTTGCCTTTGTTATAATCGACGCGTAGCTGTTCGACGTCTTTGGTCGTGATCGTCGCGACCTTAGAACTGCATGCGGCAAAAACGAGAGCGAAAGCGATAAGGCTGGTTCTGATCAATGTTTTCATATTTGTTTCTTTTCCATTTGTCCGCTTGATATTAGAATTTTCGCTCCGATATGTCAAGCAAAAATTTTTCATTCCGTTAATTTATCGGTTGAGAATCTTCGCATTTCCAGTAACAAAGTCGGAAATCCTGACCGTCAAAGAGCCCGAATGTAAAATATTTCATCCAATCGCCGAGATTGATGATCTTTTTTTCACCTTCCGAATAGACGGTCGGAAAATGAAAATGACCGGTGATTACAAAGTCGTAAGAGTCTTTCAGACGCGCCTGACCGTAAGCCAGCATCTCGGCGCGTTCCTGCGCTTCGGTTTCGGCGTCGCGCGTGGAGGAGTGTCGGCTTTTCCCGGAGATTTTCGCCGCCAGCGCAAACGCCAGCCGCGGATGAATTGTCCGGAACAGGGCGATTGTCACCGGATGTCGGAAAATCCATCGCATTGCCCTGTACCAGCGGTCTTTTTTGATAATTCCGTCGGCATGCGTGATGAAAAATGACTTGCCGCCGATGGAAAAACCGATGGGGCTTGGATGAATCTTCAATCCGATTTCATCCGAAATGAAACTGCCCAGCCAATAATCGTGATTTCCACCGAGAATATGCACCTCACAACCCGATTCGGTCAATTCCTGCAGTTTTCGTAACACCGAAAAGTATCGGCGCGGAATGACGTATTTGTACTCGAACCAAAAGTCGAACAGGTCACCGACAATCCAGAGCGAAGCGCTTTGGCGCTTGACCTCGTCGAATAAACCGAACAGCCGCTGCTCTTTGATCGCTTCAGAAGCAGACTCCGTCAGCCGGAGGTGAACATCAGAAATGAAATATACGTTCTTATTCATTAGCGCAAGAATTTAGTTAACCGACGATGAAAAGCCAAAGGAGAATTCAGTGGGGAAAAAGTGCAAGTTGAAAATTGGAAGTTGAAAATTGAACATTGCGGGACAGTCGCTGGTCATTTGTCATTCGGCATTGGTCATCAGTCCTGTCATTGACCCAAGACCCGAAACCTTTAACCTGTATTGTCATTGGGCAGTGCGACAGTCCTACGACAGTGGAAAAATTTGAGATTTGCAATTTGACATCTTCAATTTGAAATGCGCGAATGAACCGCCATTGTCTCAATCCCGTTTCCTCAGCTTTCAACCTACAATCTCCAACTTTCATCTTTCAACTTTTTAAGAAAATTGCTCTTTCATTTCTAAGAAACTGATTGGACGCCTGTCACAATGCGGCTATGGCTCCGACGGGAAAATGTGATAGGGTTCTCTGGCATTGATTTTGTAAAACTACCAACTTGGAAATTGGTTGAATCATAACCAGAGTCGAACGTTTGCCCGAAATCCATTCAAAAAGGAACCTGACGATGAAGAAGGAAGCCGTTTTAGTCATCAATCCCGGTTCGACCTCTACCAAGTTGGCGCTCTTTGACCGAGACGGTTCCGTTTTCGTCGAAAATATCGACCACACAGGAACTGCCATCAGCAATATGCCAAATATTCAGGAGCAACTGCCGCTCCGCATCGAGATTGTTAACCGGACTTTCAAGAAATGGCTGAACAATCACTCGCTGGTTGCGGTCGTTGGTAGAGGTGGATTACTTCGTCCGCTGAAAGGCGGAATTTACCGGGTAAACGCCGGAATGATGGACGATGCAATCAACTGTAAATATGCCATTCATGCGAGCAATCTCGGCGCTTCAATTGCTGACGGAGTTGCCAAAGAATACCACGTTCCGGCGTATGTCGTCGATCCGGTGACCGTTGATGAGTTCACTCCGGAAGCGCGGATTTCCGGAACGCCGGAGATCATCCGCCGGAGTCGTCTTCATGCGCTGAACGTCAACGCTTGTGTTCGGAAAGAATCTGAAAAACTCGGAAAACCTATTGGCGAATCCAATTTCGTCGTCACGCATCTGGGCGGCGGAATTACGGTTGCGGCGATCGATCACGGCAAAATCGTTGACTGCAACGACGGTTTGCTGGGAATGGGACCGTTCTCGCCGGAACGAACCGGCTCCCTGCCGCTGGAACAACTACTTCGGCTGGCGACTTCCGGAAAATACACGATGAAAGAATTGTACACAAAATTCACCAAAAACGGCGGATTGAAAGCCTATCTCGGAACGAACGATGTACGGGAAGTTATGAGCCGAATCGAAAAAGGCGATGATTACGCCCGACTGATTTTTTCGGCGATGATCTACCAAATCTCGAAAGAAATCGGCGCGATGGCGACGGTTTTAAAAGGAAAACTTGACCGGATCATCATCACCGGCGGCATGGCAAGATCGGAAAATATTATTGAGATGATTCGGGAACGGGTCGGTTTTATAGCAGAGATTTCCATCTATCCCGGCGAAAACGAATTGGAAGCGATGGCGGCTGGCGGATTCCGAGCCATCGATGGAATTCAGGAAATTCAAACCTACGAACAGGAAAAGTAAAATTTTGGAGAGACGATGATCAAAACATTTGAAGAAATATTTCGGGCGGTCGAAAATCTCAGCCGGAAAAAGACAATATCGGTGGCAATGGCGGACGATTTCAGCGTGCTGAGCGCCATCAAAGAGGTTGATGAACGCGGAATTGCAAACGCTTTGTTGGTCGGCAACGCGGACAAAATTAAGACGATCGCCAAACAGATTGGCTATGCGGTTAAGGATGATAATATCGTACACGTTGAAGGTGACGAGGAAGTCGCCGCCCGCGCCGTCGCATTAGTTCGGGAAGGTAAAGCCGAAATCCTGATGAAAGGGCACGTTTCGACGCCGATTCTCATGAAGGCTGTTTTGAACAAAGAAACCGGTCTGCGGAAAGGTGATGTACTGAGTCACGTGACAATTGCCGAGGCGTCTGCGTATCCGCGACTTATTTTATTGACGGACGGCGGACTGAATATCCAGCCTGACCTGGAAACGAAGAAAGCGATTTTGAAAAACGTCATTGGTGTGGCGGAGCGATTGGAAAATCCAAGACCGAACGCATCGATCATTTGTCCAATCGAAAATGTCAATCCGAAGATTCCCGAAACCGTCGATGCGGCCGAACTTCAAAAATTAGGCGAAGCGGGTGAATTCGGCGGCGCAATCGTCGAAGGACCGATTGCCATGGATGTCGCGCTGTCGCGGAATGCCGCCGAGAAAAAGGGCTTAGTCAGTAAAGTCGCGGGAGAGACGGATATTTTCTTAGTGCCGAATCTGACGTGCGGGAACGCACTGATCAAGGCACTGATGTTGCTCGTCAACGCAAAAGTCGGCGGCGTAGTCATCGGTGCGAAGGTGCCGATCATCCTGCTTTCGCGCTCGGACAAACCGGAAGAAAAACTGAACTCGATCGCCGTCGCGATTTTGCTAAGCGAGTAATTGCCGCAACTGAACGCGGATAATACGCACAATCAGAATCCGATAAGGAACTATCAGTCGGAATTCGTTTTCACTTCAGGTATGGGATAAAGACAGCGAGTTTACCGACTTTTTCACCGATTCCCGGTGCATCGACGTGATAAACGTAAACTCCGCTCGAAACTGCCATTCCTCCGAAGTTCAACAAATCCCAATCGAGAAATGGCGTCGTCGGATCATTCTTTTCCAATTTGCGAACCATAGTTCCGGCGATATTGAATATTTTTATTGTGCATTTTTCCGGTAAATAAGTAAATCGAATGCGGTAATCGTAACTATTTATATCCTCGGAACTATATCCGTAATAAGGATTCGGGACGACGTTGATCTTCTTTAGGTCTTTTTTTAGAAATTCAGTCGTAGGTACGGCCGCCGCTGGCGCTTTGAATGTAAACAAGTCATACAGTGTGTTGGGATTACTGGCATAGATTTGAAACTCGAAAGCATCCTGTAAGAAAGGACGAATTGTGCCTCTCTGTCCCCACCAAGCGGCATACATAACCGGCGCAGGAATCGCCCCCGCTTTGATTCCTAACCCGTCTTTTAGTCCGTTGATGTAGTCGGTATACTGGCCATCGTAAGTTTCATTCAGTATGAAAACATATTCCCGACCGCCATAAGTTGAGAATGCTTTCCCCGTCCAGCCCATGTCCCAGATAAAATTATTGTTGCCATATTCTGGTCGCGTTTCCTCGCAGATGGCAACTTTTAACTGCCGATTGTTCTCTGTATCCCAAACGACAAACGGAACATCTGCTAATTGGTTTTGCACATCGTAATCCGGTCGTGTGTAAACGACGGCTTTCGACCAGCGATCTGGATGTTGAGCTTTAGAAGCAGCCATAAGTGCGACTGAAGAGGAATCCGGTTGAGGCCACGAGTCAATTCCGGCAAAACGAATCTCAATATCGACATAGTCCGTGATTTCCATATTGCTACCGAAGAATGAGGAGCCATTACCGAACGAGCCACCCATAGTTTCCAGACCTGAATTCACTGGCCAGCTGACCCATCTTTGACCTCCGGATATTCCGAATCCGTTAAAACCAGTCATATCACCAAACGCTCCTGGAGTACCTAAGTTGACACCTGGATCCGGTCCCTGAACCTTAACCAACAAACCATCAGTAACGTTGTAATCGTTGTTTCCGGTTTGGTTTGTCTGATTTGCGAGTACGGTGTCGCCGCCGGAGGTTGTCAGGTTCCATGTCTGATCTGGATTAAAAGAGACCGTGTAATCCAATCCGGTCGTACGCGAGGGATCGACTACCCAGACAGTTGTCTTGCCATCGCCGATCGGCTTGCCGGTTTCCGTGACGAGATGTGTGACTTCCAAAGTATCGTTGAAAGAGGACTCGTACCTGACGCCTGTGGAAAATCGTGGCGTGACACATACGATGGTCGGTCGGCTGGCGATCACTTCCGGATTGCCATCTTTAAGGTAACCTTCGGCAACGAGACCAAAATAATAGGTTTTTCCGTTAACTAATCGGTCGCCGATGGTTCCCACTTTGGGATTTTTGTTGTCTCGTATCCTAAAGAAGCGCGCTCCATTATGAGTAGTATAACCATATTTCCTGTCAACATTCCAAGTATCCACTTCGACCGGATCATTGCCAGTTTCATCTGAATATTGGTAGAGGACATATTGATGAAAATTGTAGGTTGAGTCATCAACGACACGTGTAACGTAGCCGCTTGTGATAACTGTATCCCCAAATATCATTGCTATAAGCGGGTCGGTCGATTCATATGGGCTTCCATCAGAATTGTACTCTGATTTTCCGTCCCAACTGAGAAGAATTTCATTGGGTAATTCACTGACGGTCACATTAGGAGATTTAGGCGGAACAGCCAGTTGATAATTGCGATTATAAGCCAACTGTACAAGATGACTGATTTGCTTGAGTTTAGTGACACTGTTCAAGTTGTTAAGTCCACGTGCTATGAGAGCACAGGCGACAATTTCCTGAACGCCCGGCTCGCCGAACTCGGGAATATTATCGCCGTCAGTATCACTCCACGGTTCCATTGTGAACGGGCCGGTTATCATAAAAAAACGGCAATCCATATTTTCGGGATCCAACCAACCGGTACCAAACTCCGGATCACCGGTAAACATAAAATCGGTTGGCGGATTGTTCTGGTCTATTCCATTTCCGCCTTCGGTTATGTTGTATCCGTTGCGCCATTTGCCATGGAAAAAATTATAAATATCTTGTGCAGAATGAGGACTTCCATCAAATGAATCACTTTTTTTAGGTTTGACGAATGCGGTCATCCCTAAAGTTTTTTTATCGTAAATGACTGTTCCATCGGGAAAAGTAGTAGTATCTCCAATCGACGGAATCGGTCCCTGTAAAAATTTAAAACCAACAGCAGGAGGCGCCTCACCATAATTTTGGTCAGTATTAGTCTTGTTATAGCAGAATCCGATATCTAATATCGTATCGCAACCGGCTAAATCGTCTCCAGCGTTTCCGACATCGGGGTCAGACCAGATGGCGAAGTGGGCGTCTTCCCAAGTCTTCCCGCTTTTGTTCACGATAGTCCACTTCAGAAAGACCATGTCACCAAAAGCATCGGTACGGTCAAAAGCCCACGCCATCTGACGGACTTCAGCATTGAGCGGTTGGCTCCTATATGTCTTATGTTCAGCCAGATCGTTCCAAACGCTGAAAATCGTCTGGTCGCCGATCAACAGCGGATAACCGTCTTCGTCCAACGGCGCGCCCTGTGTGGCAGATGGCCAATTTGTCCAGTCGCCAGTTCTGTCGCTTCGCAATTCGTACCATTTGTACTTTGAATCGGTCGGATCATCGGGATGGTCAGGCGAGAGAATCATGCCGGGTTGATATTCGGTCGCGGAGTGTTGGGTGCCAGCGACACGGACTTCGCCGTCGATTTCGGCGCAGAGGAATTGGCCGGCCGCGAATATCGGGCTGAGCCCGGAACCTTTCGGCCATTCCAATCCCCAATCTCCCAATACGTTATCATAGAACCATGTGCCGTTATTCCGGAAGACGCCATTCATCCGGTTGCAATCCATCCAGACATCGCTGGTGCTGGCGCTTTTTCCCAGCATTTTTCCACCAGCAAACTGTTTTACCGATTCGTTCGCCAAGAGGATAGTCAGAAGCAAGGCATCGATCCATAAGATTTTCCCAAGAAATTCAGTTGTGGTTTTCATATTTCTCCTCCTTAAAAGATGATGAAGAAATCGATTCATCGGTACAAGGTCAATAGTTTTACAGCTTCACTGCGGTTATCCGACATTCACATTTGAAATAATCTTAATGTTAATTATTAAAAAATGCAAAAGGTTTTTTATATCGGGGAGACTTTTGGATTGATAGTTTACTTTCAGATTAGTAATTTTGCGCGTTTGTAACTGAAGTAAGGAGTAACTGAAATGAGAATTGGAATTTTGACTGGGGGCGGCGATGTGCCGGGGTTGAATCCTGCCATTCGCGCCGTTACACTAAGAGCTATTCACGAAGGTTTTGAAGTCGTTGGCATTCGTCGGGGTTGGGCTGGATTGATCGATATGATTCCCGACAAAGACGCCGACAACAGCGCAAACTTTTTAAAATTGGACGAAAATATCGTCAATAAAATCGGTCGCACCGGCGGCACGTTTTTACACTCGTCGAGAACTCGTCCCAGCCACGTGGCGAAAGATGTCGTTCCCGAACATCTCAAAGATAAATATACCGACAAGATCAACGATTTGACTCCCGATGTCCTGAAAAACCTGGATTTTCTGGGACTCGATTATCTGATTCCGATCGGCGGAGATGACACGCTCAGTTATGGCGTGACGCTTCACAAAACCGGTTTCAAGGTCGTCGGCATTCCGAAAACGATGGACAACGATGTGCCCGGAACGGATTATTGCATCGGCTTCAGCACCTGTATTACGCGGACGCTGGAAATGACGCACGCTCTCAGAACATCCGCCGGTTCGCATGAACGGTTTTTAGTCATTGAAGTCTTCGGGCGATACGCCGGATTCTCGGCGCTTGTGCCGACCATGGCCGGCGCCGCTAACCGTTGCGTCATTCCGGAATATAAATTTTCTATGGAACGACTGACCGAACTTATGGTTGCAGACCGGGTCACGAATCCCAGTCATTATTCGGTCGTGCTGGTTTCGGAAGGCGCCATGATCGCCGATCAGGATCAGATGGTTTTTCAGTCGGACGATAAGGATGCATACGGACACAAGAAACTCGGCGGGATCGGCGAAGTCGTTGCACAAAAATTGAAAGATTTATCTCCAAAGTACAACAAAGGCAAAAAAATCGAATCCATCAGTCAGAAACTCGGCTATTTGGTACGGTGCGGTGATCCGGATGCGCTGGATTCGATCGTTCCGATGGTTTACGGAAATCTTGCCCTCGATCTGATTCTCAAGAAAAGATCCGGTTTACTCGTCAATTTCAAAAACGGAATTTACGGAAACGTTCCGCTGGATATCGTCACCAGTTTTAAGAAGACGGTTGACGTCGAACAATACTACTGTCCGGACCGTCTGCGTCCGCAGTACAAGAGTTTCGACGGTAAATCGATCTTTATCATGACCAGTGATAACAACCATTAAGTTCGTTTTACAAAGATTGTCAGAAAGCGGGGTGTATGCCCCGTTTTTTTGTTTTTTACGAATGACGGGAGATATTGAAAAGTTAAACATTGACTGCTGAAGGTTTCGGATTTCGGATGACATGTTCCATTTCGGGAATGGCTAACCGGTCTTATCAACCAACTCAACCTAATCAAACCCAATCTAACCTAATCCAACATAGAACGAAGGTTGCATTTATCGGCAAATGTATCGTAACTTTCGCGCGGAATTTCTCATAGAGAGCCCAAAGAGCGAGCAATTCTAAAAGGTGGAAATCCACGTTAGACGAATGCTTATTTTTTCAACATAAAAAATTATAAATGGAGATCAGACATGGGTAAGAAAATGAAGAGTATGGATGGAAATACTGCCGCGGCGCATGTTGCTTATGCGTTGAGCGAAGTAGCGGCAATCTACCCGATAACGCCTTCGTCCGTGATGGGCGAATTGGCGGATGAATGGTCTGCGCAGGGACGTAAAAATATTTTCGATCAGACATTAAAGGTTGTGGAAATGCAAAGTGAAGCCGGAGCGGCTGGCGCCGTTCACGGTTCGCTTTCCGCCGGAGCTTTGACGACGACGTTTACGGCTTCTCAGGGACTTTTACTGATGATACCGAACATGTTCAAAATTGCAGGCGAACTGATGCCGGGCGTTTTTCACGTTTCCGCGCGCGCGCTTGCCGGACAGGCATTGTCGATTTACGGCGATCAATCCGATGTGATGACGGTCCGCACGACAGGTTTCGGTTTGTTGGCGTCCTGCACGGTTCAGGAGTGCATGGATTTGGCGTTGATCACGCATCTCGCCGCTCTGAAGTCAAGCATACCGTTTGTTCATTTCTTCGACGGATTCCGGACGAGTCACGAAATTCAGAAAATCGAAGAGATCGACTATGAAACGATCAAATCTTTGGTCGATTTTGGCGACATTGAAAAATTCCGTGCGCGTTGCATGAATCCCGAACATCCGCAACTGCGCGGAACGGCTCAGAATCCCGACGTGAATTTTCAGGAGCAGGAAGCCTCGAATTCGCATTACAACGCTGTTCCGAAAATTGTTGATGATGTCATGAAAAAAGTCGCAAAAGTTATCGGGCGCGAATACCAGTTGTTCGATTATTACGGACATGCGTCAGCCGAACGCGTGATCATTCTCATGGGTTCCGGAGCGGACGCCGCTGCCGAAACCGTTGATTATTTGATGGCGAACGGTGAAAAGGTTGGCATCCTGAAAGTTCGTCTCTATCGTCCGTTCTCAGCGGAACATTTCCTGAAAGCCCTTCCGAAGAGCGCCAAGAGAATCGCCGTCCTAGACCGAACAAAAGAAAGCGGCGCATTTGGCGAACCGCTGTATCTCGATGTCTGCTCGATTTTGCAGAATAAAAAAGACGATCGTCTGGTCGTCGGCGGAAGATACGGAATGGGTCAAAAAGAGTTCGATCCGTCGATGGCAAAAGCCGTCTTTGACAATCTTAAACTCGATGAACCGAAGAATCATTTCACCGTCGGTATCGAAGACGACGTGACGTTTACGTCGCTTCCGGTCGAAGAGAAGATCGACACCGTTCCCCAAGGCACGATTCAAACAATTTTCTGGGGATTCGGGTCGGACGGCACCGTCGGCGCCAACAAACAAGCGATCAAAATTATTGGCGATAACACCGACCAATATGCGCAAGGCTATTTCGCTTACGACTCGAAGAAGTCCGGCGGCCTGACACTTTCATATTTACGATTTGGCAAGAGCCCGATCCATTCATCTTACCGGATCAATCACGCCGATTACGTCGCCTGCCACAAATCGAGCTATGTGAACGACTATGATTTGCTGGAATCGATCAAAACCGGCGGCACGTTCGTTCTGAATGCGCCGTGGTCGGATGCCGAACTCGATCAGTTCCTGCCAACCTCTTTGCGTCGGACAATTGCACAGAAGAAACTCAAATTCTACACGATCGATGCTGTAAAAATCGCTACGGAAATCGGCCTTGGCGGCAGAATCAACATGATCATGCAGACGGTTTTCTTTGTGCTGTCGAAGGTATTGCCGGTTGATGAGGCGATTACCCATTTGAAGAATGCTATCAAGAAGATATATGGCTCCAAAGGCGAAAAAATCGTCGCCATGAACTGGAAGTGCGTCGATGAAACACGCGCCGCCATTCACGAAGTGAAAGTACCGGCAGAATGGGCAAATCTTGTCGATGAAAAGCCGGTTGCGAAAAACGAACCCGAATTCGTCGGCAAAGTAATGAGACCGATGAATGCTCAGCAGGGCGACAAACTGCCGGTCAGCGCCATGCCGCTTGCCGGAATTTACCCGACGGGGACATCCAAATACGAGAAACGTGGAATCGCGATCGACGTTCCGCATTGGATCAAGGAAAACTGCATTCAGTGCAATCAGTGTTCGTTCGTTTGTCCGCATGCCGTTATTCGTCCCGCATTGGTGACGCCGGAAGAGAAGGCGCGCGCACCGAAGTCTTTTGAGACCGTCAAACCGATCGGAAAAGGACTGGAAGGCTATGAATACCGCATGCAGGTTTCGGTTCTTGACTGCACCGGTTGCGGCAACTGCGCCGATGTTTGCCCGGCGAAAGAAAAAGCGCTGGTCATGAAACCGCTGGAAGAGGAACTCGGACAAAAAACCAACTGGGAATTTTTCGAGATGGTTCCGGTAAAATCGCAGGTAATGAAGAAAGAAACCGTCAAGGGAAGCCAGTTCCAGCAACCGTTATTCGAATTCTCCGGCGCGTGCGGCGGATGCGGCGAAACACCTTATCTGAAGGTCGTCACGCAGTTGTTCGGCGATCGCATGATCTGCGCCAACGCCACCGGTTGTTCGTCTATTTACAGCGGCTCGGCGCCGGTTTGTCCTTATTCGGTTAATGAAAAAGGACACGGACCAGCCTGGGCGAATTCGCTGTTTGAAGACAACGCCGAATACGGCTTCGGAATGGGACTCGCCACGCTTCAGCGCCGCGATATGCTGGCGGATTTGGTGAAAAAAGCATTGAATGAAACTTCGGGCGAACTTGCGGAAGCCTTCAAAGCATGGCTCAGCGGAATGTTCGACGCCGAACTCTCACGCGAAGCAGGCGACAAAATTAAAAATCTGCTGAAGGGCAACACAGCGGGCAATCCGGTTCTCGAACAGATTTGGACAATGCGCGATCTGTACACCAAGAAGTCGATCTGGATCATCGGTGGCGACGGCTGGGCATACGACATCGGCTATGGCGGATTAGACCACGTTCTCGCGATGGGGCACGACGTAAACGTTCTCGTGTTGGATACGGAAGTCTATTCCAACACCGGCGGACAATCGTCGAAATCGACGCCGACCGGCTCGGTCGCCAAGTTTGCCTATTCCGGTAAAAAGACCGCGAAGAAAGACCTCGGCATGATGGTGATGGCTTATCGGAACGTCTATGTCGCTTCCGTCGCGATGGGCGCGAATCAGAATCAGTTCCTCAAAGCCACGCTTGAAGCGGAGAAATATCCGGGCGCATCAATAATCATCGCCTATTCGCCGTGCATCAATCACGGAATCTATAAGGGAATGTTTTCCCAGCAGGAAGAGAAACTTGCCGTGGAATGCGGATATTGGCCGCTCTATCGGTACAATCCTCTGCTCGAAGCCGAAGGCAAGAATCCGTTCATTCTGGAAAGCAAGGAACCGAATGGGAAGTTGATGGAATTCTTAGACGGTGAAGTTCGCTACGCCACGTTGAAGAAATCCTTCCCGGAAGAAGCCGTCAAACTCAGAGAAAGTCTGGCGAAAGAGGTTCAGTCTCGCTATCTGAGATACAAAAAGATGGCGGAATCGCTGTAAATCTCAATATTGAAATAACTACAAAAGGGCGGTGATTCATCGCCCTTTTTCGTTGGAAATTGGAGATTGTAATTTGAAATTTTAAAATTTCAAAATGTCGCATGAGTGAACAGATTTCAATTTTCAATCTCAAATCTCCAATTTTCAACTTTCAACTTTCAATTTCTCTCTGTTAATGGTTATATTTGTCCCGAGTTGACGAAGCGATGACAAAGAAAGAATTACATCACGACGGGCTGACGCCTGTCATGCGGCAATATGCGACGGTAAAAGCGACATATCCCGACGCGCTGGTGCTTTTCCGGATGGGCGATTTCTACGAAACGTTCAAGGAGGACGCCAAGACCGCGGCGAAAATCCTGAACATTACGCTGACAAAACGGGCGAACGGTAAAGCGTCATCGGTTCCGTTAGCAGGATTTCCACATCACGCGCTTGAATCGTATATGCACAAGCTCCTGAAAGCCGGTTTGAAAGTCGCCATCTGCGAGCAGGTGGAAGACCCGAAACTCGCCAAAGGCGTCGTCAAGCGCGAAGTCATCGAAGTCGTGACGCCCGGAACCGCTCTGTCCGACCGGTTTCTGGAAAAAGGAAAAAATAATTATCTGCTTTCGGTGATTTTCGATGAAAAAAACGCCGGCATTTCTGCGATCGACATTTCAACCGGCGAGTTTTTCCTGAGCGAAATTCCGACGTCGCATCTGAAGGAATCGGTTCTCGCAATCCAACCGTCGGAAATTATCTGCCCGGAATCTCTCGAAAAAGAAATTAAAAACCTGTTCTCGGCTATCACGCTGAGAATTACGCCCGTCGAAGATTGGATTTACGGGTACGACACGGCGTTTCAGGCGCTCATCGGGCATTTTCAAACGCCGTCGCTCAAAGGCTTCGGCTGTCAATCGGCAACCATTGGCGTCTCCGCGGCAGGTTCTGTGATTCAATATCTGAAACAAAATTATCAGAACAATCTCGATCACGTCACCGGCATCCATCTGCAAAATGACAATGACGTTCTGCTGGTCGATGATTTCACCCAACGGAATCTTGAAATTTTCCAGACGATGCAAAATTCCGGGAGACGCGGTTCGCTCATCGAAACGCTCGACCAAACCAAAACGTCGATGGGAAGCAGACTTTTTCATCATTGGCTGAGAAGACCGCTGAGGAATATTGAAGAGATCAACCGACGGTTGGACTGGATCCAGTTTTTCGTGGAAAATTCCGACAAATGCGATCGGCTCAGAGATTTGCTTTCCAAAGCGGGCGACATCGAGCGATTGATGTCCAAACTGAGCGCCAACCGCTCGTCGGCGCGGGAATTGAATGCGCTCCGATCGACGCTGGAATTGATACCGGACATCCTTGACCTCGTTTCGGGACAAACGTCATTTGAATCAATGGCGCAAAACCTGAATCCGCTGTCGTCGGTCACCGAACTGATCGAACACGCGATTCTGGATGAAAATGTGCCGCTTTCCATCAAAGAAGGCGGTTTTATTCAGGACGGTTTTTCGGCGGAACTCGATGAGTACCGGCATCTGGTTCGTCACGGCAAGGAATGGATTGCGCGGCTTCAGGCAACCGAGCGCGAACGACTGGGTGTTCCTTCGCTCAAAGTCGCCTACAATAAAGTTTTCGGCTATTACATCGAAGTCACAAAAGCGAATCTCAACAAAATCCCGGAAACATACATCCGGAAACAAACGCTGGTCAACAACGAGCGATTCATCACTCCGGAACTCAAAGAATACGAAGAAAAATTGCTCAACGCCGAAGAACGGATGTCGCAGATCGAGTACGACCTGTTTCAGGAAATCCGACTCGCAATTTTAAAAGAAGTCTCGGCGATTCAAAAAGATGCCGAGGCGATCGCGACGCTCGACATCGTTTCCAATCTGGCGGAAATCGCCGTCAACCGGCATTACGCGCGACCGGAAATTCACGATGGCTCGTCGATAGAGATCAAAGACGGGCGCCACCCGGTTGTCGAATTTTTGCTTCCGCCCGGCGATAAATTCATCGCCAACGATCTGACGATCGACAATCAGAATGACCAGATTCTGATTGTCACCGGACCGAACATGGCGGGGAAATCGACGTATCTGCGGCAAGTCGGACTGATCGTTCTAATGGCGCAGATTGGCAGTTTTGTTCCCGCAGGTTCGGCAAGAATCGGCGTCGTCGATAAAATCTTCACGCGGGTCGGCGCGAGCGACAATCTCGCCGCGGGCGAATCGACTTTTCTGATGGAAATGAACGAGACGGCGAATATTCTCAACAACACCACGCCGCAGTCACTGATCCTTTTGGACGAAATCGGGCGCGGCACTTCGACTTACGACGGAATGTCGATCGCTTGGGCGGTGACGGAATATTTACATGAAAATCCGAAAGTTGCCGCCAAGACACTTTTTGCAACACATTACCACGAATTGACTGAATTGGAATCGCTCCATCCGCGGATCAAAAATTATAACGTCGCGGTCAAAGAATACGGCGATCGGGTCATCTTCCTCCGGAAAATCGTTCCGGGCGGTTGCGACCGCAGTTACGGCATTCACGTCGCGCAGATGGCGGGAATTCCGCGCGAAGTCATTTTCCGCGCGAAGGAAATCCTCTCAAATCTCAGCGATACTGAGCGAACTTTGCCAAGCGAGAGGGAAAAATTCCGGAAATTAGTGTCGAAAAACGAGAATCAACTCGGACTTTTCGACGTACAGGAAAGCGAACTGCGGAAAGCGCTGACTGAAGTGGATGTCGATAACCTGACGCCGCTGGAAGCTTTACAGAAATTAGACGAACTCAAACGTCAGTTCGGCGTTTAAGACGAGAATGAAAATTTCAAATTTCAAATTTCAAATTTCAAAATGGGGAGAAGCGATTCGGCAATACTCAGGCCGGCTGTCGGCGGTTTTTTTCGTCGGCTTGCTGGAGGTGGCGATGATTTCCGACCTTTTTGGAATGGACACGAAATATTCCGGCGAGTTTCTGAAAATCGGGATGGGCGTTCGCGAATTGAGTCTCGGCGGCGCGATGATTTCCTGTCCGCATGCGGTTTCGGCTGTTTACTGGAATCCGGCGGCGCTGATCGAGAATACGAAAACATCCGGGCAGTTCATTCACTCTGAAGAATTTGCCGGCGTACTGAATTTCGATCAGGTTTCTTTGGCAACTTCCGCCCGCAAAGGTTTTGCCTACGGTTTGGGATTTTTTCGTCTGAGCGTCGATGACATTCCGGACACACGGCGCGCGTTGATCGACGCCGGAACGGACGGACTTTCGCCCGGCGATCCGGATTATCAGTCGCCCGACGCCGACGGAACGGAAGGAAACGGCAAACTCGATTCCGGCGAGCGATTGAACTTCGGGAAAATCGGTTCGTTCGGCGCCAACGAAAACGCTTTGCTCATTTCAATCGCCAAACGGAAAAGCGAAAAACTTCTGATCGGAGCGACATTTAAGCAGATTTACAAATCCTTAGGAACGGCTAACGCCTACGGAATCGGATTGGATGTCGCCGGTATTTATCGTCCCAAACAGAATTGGACGATCGGCGCCTCGCTGATCGATGCCACGACGACGTTTTTATTCTGGAACGACGGCGTGAAAGAAACGACTCTTCCGACTCTCCGAATCGGAACGGCATACGATTTCCGGATGTCGAAAATTCCGGTGCGAATTCAACCGGCTTTCGGCATCGACCTTGGAATCGACGGCGAACAGAACCAGACCGACTTTCAGGTCGGGAGGCTTTCCGGTCGGTTCAGAGCCGGAATCGAGGCGGAAATAAAGGAAAGAATCTGTCTGCGGTTTGGACGCGACGATCTCGGTGCGACGCATATCGGATTGGGACTGAATTTGTCTGTCGGCTCGATCGACTACGGATTGGCGATGGGACAGGCATACCGCTCGCTGGGATTGTCGCATCGAATCGGTATCGTCATCCACTTTGCCGATATGAAAAAGGTATTCGATAAAATTTCATAACGAACTTTTAAATGACTGATCAAACAGGAGAAAATTACACTTCTTCTCGTGGGTCGATGTAAAGAAATCCTTTCATAATCACAAACGGATAGACGTAAATTAGCGTCGTTCGATTTTATATTCCGATTGTTAGTTGAAAGTAGTTTTGTTTACCGGAAAAACCGAGGAGGTTTCCGGGTTTTTGAAAGAACGGGGTTTAGATTCAGTCTTGGCCGGAATTGTGACAGACGTTCGGTCGAACCGATCTAACACGAATAGATGTCAAACGAATAGTACATGCAATTTTCTCCTTTCTCGCCGGGAACCGGCGGAAGGGGCGATTTATATTCAAAAGAGGTAGATGTGAAAGAGGTCATTGAGGAAATACTTGAAGAAGAAAAAAAGGCGCGCGAACAGGTCGTATCCGCTCAGCAACGGGCGAACATCGACCTGAAAAAGGCGAAAGATGAAGCGCGTCACCTGATCGAATCGACCCGCCAAAACGCTCTTTCCGAGTCAGAAGAAATCATTGGCCGCGCCGAGAAATCTGCGCAGGAAGAAAAAATGGCAAAATTAGCCAGCGCGAAAGAGGAATCCGAACAAACACTTAACCGGATGAAATCGCAAGTCGCGCATGCGGCGGAAGAACTTTACAAAACTATCATAGGTGAGGTCACTCCGGCGAAATGAGCGATATCCGTTCATACGCTTTTATTAACGCAAAGGTCAGAGCCAAACGCGCATTTCTGCTTTCCGAAGCCGATTACTCGGATTTGTGCGAAGCGAAAAACATCTACGAATCGCTCCTGATCCTCTCGCGAACCCGGTACAAAGAAATGGCCGAACGTTTGGAAAGCCAAACCGTCGAATCCATCGAAAAAGAACTTCATTTCGAGGAGATCGATCAATTCCTGAAACTCATGAAGGTTAGTCGGGGTTCGGCGCAAAATTTTTTAGATGCGCTCATTCTGAATTATGACGGCGAAAAACTCAAAGCACTTCTTCGGGCGTGGCAAAGCAAGACGCCGCTCCCGGATTCGTTCTACGCCGGAAAGATAACGATCGATTTTCCGATTTCGGATTTATTATCTGCTATCGATCTGGAACAATTTATCGAACTCCTTCGGGATACGAATTTTTATGAACCGCTAAAAAGCGCTTTAACACCGCTGACTACCAGGAATAGACTGTTCGATCTTGAAATCGCGATCGATAAATTTCTGTATTTGGAATTGTGGAATTTGACTGCGAAAATGTCGCGAACCGACCAGGAAATCGTACGGCGGATCGTCGGGGTCGAGATTGATTTGAAAAATCTTGAATGGATCGCGCGGGCAAAGAAATATTATCAACTTCAACAGACTGAACTGGAGTCGATGCTGATTCCCCACGGCTATCATTTAACGAAGAATCAAATGCGAAAGATCACTTCCACGGGCTCGATCGGCGACGGGCTGAGCCGCATTCTTCCCGGCGTGACATTGCCGGTTGCAACCGAATCGGAAGAAATCCAGTCGCTTTCCGCTTTGGAAATAATTCTCGATCAGGCGCTTTTTATCGAAGCCAATCGTGCTTTTCTCTCGTTTCCGCTTTCCATCGGCTCAACGGTCGGATATTATTATCTCGCCAAGTGTGAAATGCGAAATCTGAAGGCAATATTCAACGCGAAATCTTATGGGCTGACCCCGGAAGAAACCGAAGCGCTTTTAGTGAGGTGACGAAAGAAATGTTTACTCCTGAAAGAATGATCCAGATCAGCGTTTTGTTTTCCGGCCGGGATGTCGAAAAAGTCGCTGAATGCGTCATTCAAAACGGTTCGATTCAGATCGCGGATGCCGCGGATATGGACGAATGGGCGGGAGAACTCGGAAGACCGGACGGGAAGGAAATCTCTCTGGAAGTCCGACAGCGTCGGGAAAAGATCGAATCGCTCGTGAAATCTCTGAAATTGTCCGATAAACTGACCGGCGTCACTCCGATCGAAGGCAACTGGAGCGATCTCGACCGCCAAATCGTGGAGATCGAAAAAGAATTCCAGGCGATCAGTAAAAACTACGAAACGGCTCTCAAGAAACTGCAGGGATTGCGCGAAATCAAGACGCGGACGGAGAACTTTCCAAAACTCAGTTTGACGCTGAAAAGTCAGGGACGATATTCTTATCTTACATTTGAGACGGGACAGATTCCGGAACGAAATTTTAAATTACTGGAAGAGAAACTTCAACCAATACTTCACGTCCTGATTCCGCTCGGAACGGTCAAAGGAATGACGTCGATTCTGTCGATCGTTCTCAAACGCGATTCCGATTCGCTCAAATCGGCCTTAAAAGATACAGGTTTTCAGGCGTTGCAGGCCGAATCGGAGATTGTTGCATTTAACGAAGATTTGATGGAACACATCGACGAAGAGATCGAAAGCGCCGCCAAACAAGTGGCGGAGATCAAGTCGCGTCTTCAAAAAATCGCCGAAAGCCATCAGGATTTTTTGAGACGCGCGCTGTACCGCATCCGGCACGAAAAACTCACCGAAAAAATAGTTGACTATTTTAGAAAAACCGACAAGACGTATCTGCTCGCCGGCTGGCTGCCGGAAAACGAACGCAGGTCGTTCAAATCCGATATCAAGAAAGCGACTCGCAACCATTGCGTGATTACCGAAACACCGGCGGAAAAGGTTGCGTCTGTCAAAGACGGCAAACTCGAAGTGCCGGTAAAATTGAACAATCCGGGATTTTTCAAGCCGTTCGAACTCCTGACGACTGCCTATGGCCTTCCGGTTTACAAGACCATCGATCCGACGCCGTTTCTGGGTATCAGTTTTCTTTTGATGTTCGGTATGATGTTCGGCGACGTCGGCCACGGATTGATTTTGGCTCTGCTGGGCGGACTGATGGCATTCAAGGGGAAAAAGGTTCTCATCAAACGAGCCGGATTACTGGCGTTGTATGCCGGAGTCGCGAGTATCGGTTACGGATTTTTATTCGGCAGTATCTTCGGATTGGAAACTGTTCTGCCGGCGATCTGGCTGAAACCGATCGAATCGATCGGAACGCTTTTCAAAGTCGTCATCTATTTCGGCATCGGGATGATTACTTTTTCGATCGTCATCAATATAATCAATGGGATCATCTCACACGATATTTTGGGATGTATTTTCAATAAAGCGGGCTTGCTCAGCGGCTTGCTTTACTGGTGCGGCATTGTTTTGGTAACACGTGCGCTCCAGTCCGAAACGAGCAGTGCGATACCCGTGCTGATTCCGATTTTGATGATCGCGTCCGGTATTTTGTTATTCCTGCAGCAGCCGATCGTTCACCTACTCAAAGGGAAAAAACTCTTCCCGGAAGGAGTCGCGACAAGCATAATGGGTGGTATTGTCGAAATGCTGGACATCGGACTGGGCTTTCTGGCGAATACCGTTTCGTTCATTCGTGTCGCGGCGTTCGGACTCGCGCACGTCGGCTTGTTCATGGCGGTGTTTTCGCTTTCGGAATCGGTGAGTAACGTAGCGGCGAGCGCGGCGATTCAGATTTTCGGCAATATCCTAATCATCGGGCTGGAAGGTCTCGTCGTGACGATTCAGGCGGTCAGATTGGAATTTTATGAATTTTTCGGACGCTTTTTCCGATTGACAAACTCCGAATATGTTCCGATTCGGGAGAAATTTGAATTCAAATAAACCAACACATGAAATATTTTTGTTAAGGAGGAAATAAAAGAATGGGTAAATCGAAACTTGCAAAGAAAGTCATCGCCTTCAGCATCGTGCTGGGAATGATAGCAATCTCGGCAACGTCTTTACTGGTCCTGGATGCAAAGGCTCAGACGAAAGAATCTGTTCAACAGATTAACGAAAACGCGCCAACAGTGGCTCCGGAAAAATCGGATGTTTCCGTTAAATGGGGATTTATTGCGGCGGCGATTGCCGTCGGAATCGGTTCGATAGCGGGAGGCCTGGCCGTCGGATATGTCGGCGCGGCGGCAATGGGCGCGATTGGCGAGCGGCCGGAATTGGCTGGACGTGCGTTAATTTTCGTCGGTTTGGCGGAAGGTATCGCGATTTATGGTTTGATAATCGCTATCATGATTCTCGGGAAAGTATAATTCCACTGGAGACATTTTGAAATTTTTCGTGATTGGTGACGAGGAAACGGTTTTAGGCTTTCATTTGGTCGGAATCGACGGCGAGATTGTTGACACGCCCGAGCAGGCGCGTCAGAGTCTTGAAAACGCCGTTCAGCAATCGAACGTCGGCGTGATTCTGATAACCGAGCGTATCGCCGATGGAATTCGTGCCGACGTCAATCTGTATTTTTACAAAATGCCGGTTCCGCTAATCATCGAGATTCCCGATCGGTACGGCGCTCAGGAAGAAAGAGGCACCATTCGTGACGTTATCCGGAATGCAATTGGCGTTCATGTTTAAAGGAGAATTATGACAGACGAGCAATCATCTCTCACGATGATGATTCATGACATTCGGCAGGAATCGCAGGAAGAAGTCGATGCGATTCTGGCTCAATCGGCAAAAGAAACCGGCGATGTCCGCAATAAAGCGAAGACCGAAGCGGACAGGATTCGTTCGGAGATGATTCGGAAAGCGGAACAGCAGGCGTCTGCCGTTCGGAAGCGGATTTTATCCGGCGTGCATCTGGAGGTCAAGAAACTGACGCTGAAGAATCAGAACGTGCTGCTTATGGAGATCGTCCGGCAGGCGTCCGACTGGTTAGAAGAATTTCGCCGCGGCGAAGTGTATGCGATTTTTCTGAAAAATTTGATACTCGAAGGAATCATCGGACTCGGAACCGACGTCGTCCGCATTCTTGCCGGCGACCGGGAGCGGCAATTATTGACGGACAATTTTCTGGAATCCATCGCCGATGAAAGTTTGAAAATGAACGGTAAAAAGGTTCGTTTGATCGTTTCATCGGAGCAGATTGCCGATTCGGGCGCGATCCTGACATCCGAGGATGGTCGGATGCGATTCGACAATCGTCTGTCCGTTCGGTTAGAACGTGTTTTCAACGAGATTCAGTGGGTGATCATGAAAGAATTTGTGGAAACCGACTTAAAGGAGAAATGAGTGTTCGAAGTTATCGGTAAAGTCAACCGGGTGCTCGGTCCGGTAGTCTACGCAAAAGACGTTACGCGCGCTCAGATGCTGGAATTGGTCGAAGTGGGCGAAGACCGGCTCATCGGTGAAATCGTCAAGTTAAAAGGCGACCAAATTACGATTCAGGTTTATGAAGATACGACGGGATTGACGCCGGGTGCGTCCGTTTATGGTTCCGGTATGCCGCTTTCCGTGGAATTGGGACCGGGACTGATCGGTTCGATTTACGACGGCGTTCAGCGGCCGTTGAGCGAGATCAAGAAACTATCCGACCAGTATATTCACAAAGGAGTTCAGGTTCCGTCGCTGGATCGTCGGAAAAAATGGAAATTCGTTCCAATCGTTCGGACAGGCGACGAAGTAGTCGGCGGCCAGACGATCGGCAAAGTACAGGAAACGGAACGGATCGAACATAGCATTCTGGTTCCGCCGGTGGTTTCCGGAAAGATCGTTCAGATCGTTCCGGAAGGAGAATACACCGTCGATGCGGACATTTGCAGGATTCAAACGAATCACGGCGAAAAGTCTCTGCAATTATTTCAAAAATGGCCGGTGCGGCAGAGCAGACCGGTGAAAAACCGGCTTCCGTCCGATCTGCCGATGATTACCGGTCAGCGCGTGATCGATACGCTGTTTCCCATCGCCAAAGGCGGAACCGTCGCCATACCGGGCGGATTCGGAACCGGCAAAACGATGGTCGAACATCAGATAGCCAAATGGTCGGATGCCGACGTCGTCGTTTACATTGGTTGCGGCGAGCGCGGCAATGAAATGACCGACGTTTTGAACGAATTTCCCAAATTGATCGATCCGCGCAACGGAAGACCGTTGATGGAACGAACCGTTCTCATCGCCAATACTTCCAACATGCCGGTCGCGGCGCGGGAAGCGTCGATTTATACCGGAATCACGATCGCGGAATATTATCGTGATATGGGTTATCACGTGGCGATCATGGCGGACTCGACTTCCCGGTGGGCGGAAGCCTTGCGCGAACTCTCCGGACGCATGGAAGAGATGCCCGCTGAAGAAGGATTTCCCGCTTATTTACCGACGAGACTTGCCGAATTTTACGAACGCGCTGGTTTGGTGGAAACATTGAACGATCAAACCGGCTCCGTAACGATTGTCGGCGCTATCTCGCCTCCCGGCGGCGATTTTTCCGAACCCGTAACGCAACATACAAAACGGTTCGTCCGCGCTTTCTGGGCTTTGGACAGAGACCTCGCGAATTCGCGTCATTACCCGGCGATTTCATGGCTGGATTCCTATTCGGAATATGTCGAAGACATTGCACCGTGGTGGCAGAAAAACGCCGACCCGGATTGGGCGGAATTGCGCAAGAAAATGCTCGATCTGCTTCAGCGGGAAGCCAAACTTCAGCAAGTTGTCAAATTGGTCGGCGCGGACGTTCTTCCGGATTCGCAGAGAATCATTCTGGAAGTCTGTAACCTGTTCAAAAACGTCTTTCTCCAGCAGTCGGCTTATGACAAGATCGACATGTACACCACCGTTCAAAAGCAGGTGAAAATGCTGAGAATCATGGTGACATATTATGAACTCGGCGCGGAAGCGATCAAAAAAGGTTCGACGCTGATCAAGATCAAGCGGACGAAAGCCGCCGCCGCCATCGCGAAAATGAAATTCGGTGTTACGAACGAGGAAGTAGAAAAATTGGACGACCTTCTCGAAAAAATGAAAGAGGAGATGAGCGGGCTCGGAAAACTGAGTTTTTAGTTTCGGAACGTGTAAGATTTCAAAAAGGAAAAAATTTGAATGAACAATAAACAAATAGAAGACCTGATCAAATCCCGTGAATATCAGGGCATTCAGCAGGTAGTCGGTCCGCTGATCTTCGTCGAGAATATTCACAATGTCGGCTATAATGAACTGGTCGAGATCAAGACCGATCACGGCGAAAAACGCATCGGTCAGGTGCTCGAAGCCAACGACCATGCCGCTGTTATCCAGGTATTTGAAGGAACGTCGGGACTGACGCTTTCCGAAACGACGGTTCGGTTCAAAGGCGAGCCGCTCCGGATTCCCGTTTCAAAGGAAATGCTCGGCAGAGTTTTCGACGGACTCGGAAGACCGATCGACGGTTCTCCCGATCCCATCGCCAAAGAACGCTGGGACGTGAACGGCGCTCCGATCAATCCGACAGCGCGAACCTATCCGACAAAATTTATTCAGACGGGAATTTCGGCGATCGATGGAATGAATACGTTGGTGAGAGGACAGAAACTGCCGATCTTTTCCGGACCGGGACTTTCGCACAACCGCGTTACCGCGCAGATCGTTCGCCAGGCGAAGATCGTGGGCGAGGATGTTTCGTTCGCAATCGTCTTCGCGGCGATGGGCGTCAAACACGATGTCGCGCGGTATTTCATCGACAATTTCAAAGAGACCGGCGTGCTGGAAAACGTTGTCTTATTCCTGTCTTTAGCCGATGCGCCGTCGGTGGAACGGTTGATCACGCCGCGTACGGCATTGACAATGGCCGAGTATCTCGCTTTCAAGGAAAATATGCACGTGCTCGTCGTTCTGACTGACATGACGAACTACTGCGAGGCGCTGAGAGAGATTTCCATCGCTCGCGGTGAAATTCCATCCCGGAAAAGTTATCCGGGCTACTTGTATTCCGACCTTTCCAGTTTGTACGAACGCGCCGGAATCGTCGAGAATGCGACCGGCTCGATCACGCAAGTTCCGATCCTTTCGATGCCGAACGACGATATTTCGCATCCGATTCCCGACCTGACCGGTTACATCACGGAAGGGCAGATCGTTCTGGAACGCGACTTATTTCAGAAGGGAATATATCCGCCGATTTCGGTGCTTCCGTCGCTTTCCCGATTGATGAAAGACGGCATCGGAACCGGGATGACACGTGACGATCATGCGCACCTCGCCAGTCAATTGTTTGCCGCATACGCAAGAGTAAAAGACGTTCGCGCTCTGGCTTCCGTCATCGGCGAGGAGGAATTGACGCCGTTGGACAATACCTATCTCAAATTCGGCGAAGCGTTCGAGTCCCAATTCCTTTCCCAAAAAGAGAACGAAGATCGATCTATCGAAGAGACACTAAACATTGGTTGGAAAATACTCTCCATCCTTCCGCGTGAAGAACTCCACCGTGTCACTGACGAAGAAACGGAAAAATATTATCAAAATTCCAACAACGGACAAACGGAATGACGAACCGGTATGCCGAGAAATAAAATCATCCCAACAAAAAGCAACCTTTTAAGACTGAAACGCGACCTGACGTTCGCGCAGGAAGGATATGATCTGCTGGAGCAGAAACGGCAGGTTTTGGTCGTCGAACTGATGGCGTTGGTCGATGATACTGTCGAAGCGCACGAGAAAATGAAACAGGAACTTCGGCGCGCGTTTTACGCTTTGCAAAAGGCCGTATTGACGATGGGTAAAAACGAGGTGAAATCGCTCGCGAATGCGGTTCAGATTCAATCCGATGTCAATATTCATATGCTGAAAGTCATGGGCGTCGCCATCCCGAAAGTCGATGTTCGCATAACGGACGACGCGCCTTATTACAGCCCGGGCGCGACATCGTTCTGGGCTGATGAAACGATTCAGCGGTTCAAGCAGATTCTGATGGATATGGCCAAATTGGCGGAACTACGCGTTTCCCTGCTGAGGCTGGCTCAGGAAGTTCGCAAGACCGTCCGCCGAACCAACGCGTTGGAAAAAATTGCTATCCCGGATTTCAAAGATTCCATTAAATTTATCGAGGATTCTTTGGAAGAAAACGAAAGAGGAACGTTCGCAACACTTAAACTGGTCAAAGAACGACTGGAAAAAAAGAAAGGATAACGCAGATGCTTCCGACATTACCCATCAATAAAATTCTCGTCTTCATAGATGGATCGGAAGGGTGTATCTTGGCGGCGAAATATGCCATTGCACTTGCCAAAATAACCCGTGCGCAACTCAAAGCGATTTATGTCGTCAACACGAATTTGCTGAAACAGTTGTCGAAAGCGCGCATCTTCGTCAAAATCGAGGAGATGAATTACGAACACGACCTCGAAGAAGACGGACGACGTTACCTGAAACATGTCCGGGAACTTGGCGAACGGAAAGGACTCACCGTCGAAACCGAACTTCTGAAAGGCGCCGTTCATTCACTCGCCGTGCAAAAAATCGATGAGTGGGGAGCCGATCTGTTCGTCATGGGAGAACTGGAGCCAGTGCTTTCCCGCCCCGACACTTTTCATGATGAAACGGAGATCATTTTTCGGAAAGCCGCCTGCTCGGTGCTCGTCGTGAAAAATGCCGATTTCGTCGAACAGGTTTACAATTTATTAACATGAAAATTATTTAACGGATATTATCGAGGAGGGAGCAATACATGCGAATCTCGAATCTCTTAAGCACGGAAACAATCGTCTTGTCTCTAAAACACTCCGATAAAGAAGGCATTATCGAAGAATTGCTGGACCTTGCCGTGAAAACCGGCAAAGTGAAAGACCGGAAAAAAGCACTAAAAGCCTTGCTGGATCGCGAAGACCTCGGAAGCACGGGGCTTGAAAGCGGTCTGGCGATTCCTCACGCCCGCACCAACGCCGTCAATGGCGTCGCTATCGCGCTCGGAATTTCCAAAGAGGGCATCGACTTTCAGTCAGCCGACAACAAACCGTCTCACCTGTTTTTTCTGTTACTCGCCGCCGAAAATGAAACCGGCGTCAACGTGCAGGTGCTGGCATTGATCGCCCGGATGAATTTATCGTCCCAATTTCGGTCGAAAATGGTTTCCGCTGAATCCGCCGAATCCGCTCTGGAGATCGTTCGCGCGATGGAGGGTTAGAAACCATAAGCGGTGCAACCGTTGCCGAACTGAAAGAACTGCTCCAAACTTCCCGCAAATGGGTGATCCCTTTGCTGAATTATTACGACCGAACCGGACTCACGAGGCAGGAGGGAGATGTCAGAAAGCATGAATGCATGATTGCATGGATGCATGAATGAATGTTGCGAGTGGATCGGCATCTAACTGGATAATGCCCAATGCCTTATTGACTGAATGCCCGAATGATTTAAAAAATCAATGTACTTTGTCTTGACAAAAGTGAAGCTATTGCTTAATATGTCGATGAAATGATTGTTATGGTCGAACGTGAGGAAGGATAATGAATAAAAAAGAACGCCTGATCGAGAAAGAAAAATTTTCATCCGCATTGACAGAATTTGTCAAAGGGCTTGGCAATTATGTTTCAGGAGAAGACGGTCAATGGACAGTTAAAGGATTTATCGACATATTCAAGAACATTTACACGATCAGTTCTGATACGAAAATTGTGTCAAAGATTCTGGAAATCCACCTGTTTCCTCGTATACTTCAATTCGCTCAGGACAATGGCTACTCAATCGTTTTGGCGGAACATCAGAACTGGTATCCCGACCTTAGTTTCATCAAGCAGAGCAATCAAGCCGTAAAATTTGCCGTTGATTTAAAGACAACTTACCGCGATCCAGAATTCCCCGGTCACGTAAACGGTTTTACTTTAGGCAGCCATGGTGCGTATTTCAGAGAAAGAAGTTCGACTAAGAACATCCAGTTTCCTTATTCTGATTACCTGGGACATTTTTGACTTGGAGCGATTTATACCAGAACATCAACGAGAGATTTAGATGAGACTGAAATTTTCCGCGTTAAAGAGATTGAAGAGGCTAATTATAACATCACACAGAATCGTTACCGCATGACCTCCGTTGAAAATCTTCGGTCGATCACCTCAGTCGTCAAGGACTTTCAATTTTTCGTTTGTGAAAAATGGCAGCTGGCGAGCGACAAACAAGGCTCAGGCAATACCGCTAATATCGGTTCGATTACTTTCATCGATGATATAATCACAGGCAATGGCATTTTCGCCAAACTCGGCGAAGAATGGTTCGATGAATACTGGATGAATTATGGTTTGCTCAAGATGAAAAAGAAAGGAAAGGTCAAACCAATCCGATCTGTTGAAGATTTCCTTGATTTCAAGCATAGCGATAAGACAAAGATCGTTCCGGTTAAAACCAAAAAGAAAAACAACAACGAGCAACAATGCGCATAATCGTTCCGCCGATTAAAAGTCAGGGCATCAAGACCAAACTCGTTCCCTGGATTCAGGCTTTGGTTCCGGATATCGCCGGCAGATGGATCGAACCTTTCATCGGAACGGGCGTCGTCGCTTTTAATTCCGGCTTCCAAAAAGCGTTGCTGAACGACATCAATCCGCACATCATCCGGTTCTATCAGGCAATCAAAGATCGGAAGATCACACCGGAAAAAGTGCGCGAATATCTGGAACGTGAGAGCAAACTTCTGGAAAAATCCCCGGAGAAAGGTTACGTGCATTTCCGTTTCATCAAAGATCGTTTCAACGCCGAACACGATCCGCTGGATTTTCTGTTTCTGTCGCGGGCGGGATTCAACGGAATGATGCGCTTCAACCGGAAGGGTGAATGGAATATCCCTTTTTGTCAGAAACCGGGGCGGTTTTCAAAATCATATATCACGAAAATTGTCAATCAGGTGCGGAATGTTTCTTGTCTTATTCAGCCGGATTGGACTTTTTTCATTGAACCGTTTGATCAGATTATCTTACAGGCGGGGAAAGATGACATTATTTATTGCGATCCGCCTTATATCGGCAGGTATGTGGATTATTTCAGCGGATGGTCGGAAGAAGATGAATTAAGACTTTTCGGGCTGTTGTCCGCAACACCCGCACGATTCATTCTTTCAACATGGCATCACAATGAATTCCGTTCCAATACATTTATTGACTCGCTTTGGAATCGGTTCAACATCGTTACACGCGATCACTTCTATCATGGCGGTGGTAAAATCGAAAACCGTAACGCAATCGTCGAGGCGCTGGTTTTCAACTTCTCTGCCAACATCGAGAAACATAACCACTACGTCCAGCCGAAGCCTGAGCAAATGCTGTTGTTCGAGGCAAGAGCGGAGTACATTGCCCGGCAACTGGAGCGGGGAGAAACTTGATGTTGACAAAAGAACCATTTAGGTCTAAATTGATAGCAGCATGATGAGGAATTTCAAATGAGAAAAAGGGAGTCAAAAATGCAGTATGGATCTAAAAAATGACACAACTACCTATTTTAGAAAGTCGTTGATTACAACGGTAAATTGATGTATAATATAAATAGATGATTTGAAACAGGATTGACTATAAGAAGTTAAGTAAAAATGGCTAAAAATGTTTTACTGGTCGAACCAGACTTCCCCATAAAACGAAAGAGTAAAAATTATTGCCAGTCTTTACCACTTGGGCTATTAAAGCTCGCGTCTTATCATCGTTCTTTAGGCAATAACGTTCGTTTAGTACATGGGTATGCAGATAATGGTTTTCAGCCTGATGAGATATTAATTACTTCTCTATTTACATATTGGTCCAAATTTGTCTGGGACGCGGTGGCTTACTACAAGCAGAAATTCATAAATGTTCCAGTTGTGGTAGGAGGCATATACGCTACACTTATGCCGGAGCATTGTAAACAATCAGGATGTGATGAAGTATATTTAGGATTGCATAAAGAGGCTGAGTGTTTCCTACCAGCATATGATTTAGCAAATACTGAATTCCAAATAGTTCACACTTCGCGGGGTTGTGTACGGAATTGCGCATTTTGTGGAGTGTGGAAGATTGAGCCACAATTTACTTATAAGGAGTCTGTCAAAGAGGAGATTTGTAAAAACCATGTCATTTTCTATGATAACAATTTACTCGCAAATCCAAATATCGAAAAAATACTTGAAGAGTTGTCTAGTATTTTGATAGGAGGAAAATGTGTAGTATGTGAGAGTCAATGTGGTATCGACGGATTACTTCTTACTTCAGACCTAGCTAAATTATTACGAGATGCTCACTTCTTATATCCAAGGATAGCTTGGGATCATGGATATAAAAACCATGAACAAGTAAAATCTCAGATAAGTATGCTAGTCGAAGCAGGTTACTATTATAAAGATATTTACGTTTTTATGCTCTATAACCATGAACTGGGCTATGATGAGTTGGACAGAAAAAGGCAAAAATGTCTAGAGTGGGGTGTGCAAATTGCAGATTGCCGCTATAGACCTCTGAATCAGACTTTTGACAATTATAATCCACAAGCCTGGAGAAATGGTCAAACTAACCAAGATTATTACATACACCAAAATTGGACAGACGCTCAGTTACGCGAATTCCGGAAACAGGTCAGGGAACAGAATATCATGATTCGTCATGGATTTGATGAATATTCGAGAGAGAAAGAATTATCTGGGCGTGAAAAAAAAACTTCTACAGGGAGAACCTTTTAAATGCCAGAACGAAAACCTATCAATGTTGCCGTTAGTGTATTGGCAGATATAAGCTTAGGAATATATCGTACCCCAGCTAATGCCCTAAAAGAGTTAATAAGCAATGCTTTTGATGCAGATGCGACGCGAGTGATTATCAATACCGGATTTCCATATTTTCGGACAATTACATGTCGAGATAATGGTGACGGAATGAGTTCCAAAGATTTCGAGAAAATTATGGACCTAATTGGAGGTAGTGTCAAAAGAAAAGACGGGAGGCAATACACAGATAAAACCCGGCCTTTAATTGGAAAAATTGGCATAGGTATTTTAGCGGTCGCTCAAATTTGTAAGCGCTTTACTATAGTTTCTTCTACGCGTAATAGTTGTACTAAGTTTGAAGCTCATGTTGACTTTAAAGGATTAAATACAGAATCTGCAAAAGAAATCCCTTTGGGAAGTAAGAAGGCAAAAAAGATCGGCAGTTATGTATTATTTAAAGATTTGCCAGAAGAATTAGATGCACATTACACCAAAATCATTCTAGAAAATATTGAGCCAGGGTTCAGGAATCGTCTATTAGAAACTGGTGGACCGGAATCGAAAATTCAAGGCTATCGATTCAAAAAAGGGGATCCGAAAGTTTTACCTGAATTCATCAAATGGTTAGCAACAACTAATGCTCGTGATATTCCAGATTATTATCGATTACTCTGGGAATTATCTATTACATGCCCCATTTCTTATCTTCAAAATGGACCTATAAAAGGGGAAGATATAATATCTGGTACTAAGAAGGCTTTATTAGACTTTGATTTCACTGTTAAAATTGACGGTTTGGAACTTAGAAAACTTATCTTGTTCCCGACATCTTCAGAAGTGAAAGAACAAGGAAAAGATTATCTAACATATACTATAGAATTTGATGAAAAGATCGACGGAAGTCGATTAGCATTCAAAGGGTATATCTACCATCAACGGATTTCTATCCAACCTCCCGAATTGAGAGGTCTCTTAATTCGTGTGCGAAATGTTGCTATAGGTATGTATGACAAAAGTTTATTGAACTATCCCAAAGCACAGGGTCCTCGAATGGCTGGCATTTCAGGTGAAATTTATGTAGATGACGGTCTTGAATCTGCCCTAAACATTGATAGAAATAGTTTTCGAGAAACAGACCCTCATTACTTAAAGTTGCAAGAAGTCATATATACTAGACTCGGGGGTGATAAAGAAAAAAAGACCTCAGGTATATTTTCGGACATCTCAAGGATGTCAGCAGCACGGAATCTCGCTAAAAAAGAGATAGAAGATGATCAAAGTCGTGATAAGATAAAATCACAAATAAAAAAATTACTAGGTAGATCATTTGAAATTAGTACGAGTAAAGAAGAATCTTCTTTTCCCATCGAAGTCGATATTGATCGTGGAGCAATTACTGTACACGAGCAACACCCAATATTTCCTCGAGCAAAAGCGGCAAGGAGTAACATTGAAAGAATCCTAATCGCATATGAGTTTGCAAATAAAATTGGCAATACAAAAGAGGGAATCCGTAATGAATTTTATAGAATTTTGATGGAGAGTTAACATGGATGCCCATCAAAAATATAAGACAACTAATGACCGACGTATTAGTGAAGAAAAACAAAGTGAACATGAACGAGATTATACAGAT
>Ga0265296_1000808_pt1 | contig 41839 bp, 36 predicted proteins | sample MunlanPumphouse1_FD_189073 | JGI IMG/M metagenome (GOLD analysis project Ga0265296, IMG submission 189073) | Groundwater microbial communities from a municipal landfill in Southern Ontario, Canada - Pumphouse #1 | ecosystem: Environmental > Aquatic > Deep subsurface > Groundwater | place... | reverse complement strand
CCCCAGTTTCGCCGACAAACACCAGGCCGTGCTCGACCGCGCCTACGCCGCCGGCGTCTGCCAACTGGTGCTGACCGGCACCAGCGTCGAGGGTAGCGAACAGGCGCTGGAACTGTGCCAACAACTGGATGAAAGCGGCCAACGGCTGTTCGCCACCGCCGGTATTCACCCGCATTCGGCCAGCGACTGGAATGCTGACAGCGCCCGTCGCCTGCGCAGTCTGTTGAACGAATCCAGCGTCGTCGCGGTGGGCGAATGCGGGCTGGATTTCAACCGCGACTTCTCCCCGCGCCCGCAACAGGAAAAGGTCCTGGAAGAACACCTGGCGCTGGCCGTCGAACTGCAATTGCCGGTGTTCCTGCACGAGCGCGATGCCAGCCAGCGCCTGCTGGAGATCCTCAAGGACTTCCGCGATCAACTGCCTGCGGCGGTGGTGCACTGCTTCACTGGCGAGCAAAAGGCCTTGTTCAGCTACCTCGATCTGGATCTGCACATCGGCATCACCGGCTGGATCTGCGACGAACGCCGGGGCACTCATCTGCATCCACTGGTCAAAGAGATCAAAGCGGGACGGCTGATGCTGGAAAGCGACGCGCCATATCTGCTGCCGCGCACGTTGCGGCCGAAACCGAAAAACGGCCGCAACGAACCGGCGTATCTGACCGAAGTGTTGCGCGAGGTGGCGATGCATCGCGGCGAGACCGAGGAAGCGCTGGCCGCGCATACCACCGCGTGTGCCCTGGCGTTTTTTAAACTCCCCATTCTCCCCTGACTGCACACGTCCCCCGTGGGAGCGAGCCTGCTCGCGAAGGCGGTGGATCAGCCACAAATGGGCTGAATGACGCAGCGCTTTCGCGAGCAGGCTCGCTCCCACAATAGATCTCGGCATCTGTTGATTCATATCAAAACTCCCGAATCTGCATAGCGGCACAATAATGGCACCTTGCCAAAACTGTTTCCGCTATCAGAGAAGACCTCCATGGGTGCCTGGCTTAGCAACATCTCGCTGAAATACAAATTCTGGGCGGTCAACGCGGTCGCCTTTGTCACCACCCTGCTGTTGGTTTTGTACGCCGTGCACCTCGAACAACAGGCCCGCAGCCACGCCGCGCAGGTGTCCGCACAGGCGCAGGCGCAGTTGCTCAAGGCCTGGCCGACCGGGCAAGCTTTGCCCAAATCCGCCCAGGTGCTGACCTTCAAGCGCGGTGAAGCGCCGCGTCTCAATGATCAACCGTTGCTGGAAATCAGCGGCAGCAACGGCTGGAACGCCATCAATGAAATGCCGCTGTTTGGCGAGAATCCGTTGATCGGCGCCGAAGTGTTCAGCCGTGCCGACGGCGAGCAAGTGGCGGTCATCGCCTATGCCCCGAGCCTGAGCCAGGTGTTCAGCGAGCGTTTCGCCAACTATGCGCTGGCGGTCTTCGTCCTGATGCTGGCGATGCTCGGCGCCTCGCAACTGTTGATCCGCTTTCTGCTCAGCCAGCTCAACACGTTGAAAGACGTGATGCTGCACGTTGAAAAAACCGGCGATCTTTCTGCTCGTGTGCCGCTGGTGGGCAAGGACGAAGTCGGGCAGATGGCCAATGCCTTCAACGCCATGCAGGCCGGCTATCAACGCGTCGTAACCACCGTTGCCAGCACCGCGCGACAACTGGATGACGGCGCTGCGCGGCTGGCCTCGAGCATGAATGATGTGCGCCACGGCATGCTCGGCCAGCAAAGCGAAACCGACCAGGCTGCCACCGCGATCAACGAAATGACCGCCACCGTTTATCACATCGCGCAACACGCCGGCGCCACCCGCGATCTGTCGAAAACCGCCGATGGTCTCGCTGGAAGCGGTCAGCAGGTGGTGGCGCGCGTGCAGCAATCGATTGCCGGGTTGTCCAGCGGCGTGCAGCAGACGGCAGAAATGATTCAACGCCTGGCCGAGGACAGCCAGAAGATCAACGGCGTGGTCAGCGTGATTCACAGCATCGCCGAACAGACCAATCTGCTCGCGCTGAATGCGGCGATCGAAGCCGCCCGCGCCGGGGAGATGGGTCGCGGCTTTGCCGTGGTCGCCGATGAAGTGCGCAATCTCGCCAAGCGCGTGCAGGCGTCGACTGACGAGATCACCGGCATGATCGCCGCATTGCAGGCCGGCACCCGCGATGCGGTGGATTTCATGCAGGAGAGTTCTTACAAGGCCGACGACTGCGTGCAGCAGGCGCAGGAGGCTGGCGCGGCGCTGGCGGAAATCACCGGGGCGGTGGCGCAGATGCGTGAAAGCAACACGCAGATTGCCGTGGCGGCGGAACAGCAGAGTCAGGTTGCCGAGGAGATGAATCGCGCCGTGGTGAGTATTCGTGACGTGACCGAGAACACCGTGCAGCAGACGGTGGATTCGGCGACGACCAGTAATGAGCTGGCGGCGCTGGCCGGGGCGTTGAACAAGGCGATAGGTCAGTTGAAACTCTGATGGCCTCTTCGCGGGCAAGCCCGCTCCCACAGGGACTTTCGACAACCAGCAATTGTGCGTACACCGAGCACTCTGTGGGAGCGGGCTTGCCCGCGATGGCGTCCGCTCAGGCGACATCAAGTTTGCCATTGCCGCTATCAACTCAATAGCCAACCTTGATTCGCCGCCCTCCGCGCCCGGGCCTATTCTTCAACCATGAAGTTCAACATGGATCGAGGAGTAGCAAACATGGGCAAACGTCACCCCAACCTTCCCGCGTGGCAATGGCGCGCCTACCCGGGCAATCATCAGCATCCGACCAATCTGGTCCTGCACTTGATTGCCGTGCCGTTGTTCATTGTGGCGTTTCTGTTGATCGTGTCGGGAGTGTTCAGTCTGAGCCTGGCCAGCGTCGCCATCGGCGTGATCGGTATCGTCGCGGCGCTGGGTCTGCAGCGCCACGGCCACGGCCTGGAGGCGCAAGCCTCCGAGCCGTTCAGTGATCGCAAAGATGCCGTGTCACGTTTGCTGGTCGAGCAGTTTCTGACCTTTCCGCGGTTCTTTCTCAGCGGTGGCTGGTGGCGCGCCTGGCGTGAGCGTCACCGTCGGCATTGAGTCAGGCGAAGATCGTCACGGTCTGCCGACTCATGGCAATCAACTCTCCCTTCGCGCTCCACAGCTTCGCGGCGACATGGCCGTAACCGTCGGCCGCGTATTCGATATCGGCCAGGTATTGGCACCAATCCAGCGTGCTCAAATCGTGTAACGGCTGCACGAATTCGATGGTCCAGGTCAGCGTGCTACCCGGTGCCGGTTTCTTCAGATACGGCAACAGCGCCGGAGGCCAGGCATCCACCAGCGCCAGCAGATGCGCCTCGTTGACCGGCTCCTCTTTGACATCCCCACGCAACCGCACCCAGCCGCCCATCAAGCGCGACGCCGTGCCGGAAAACGGAATGCCGCCGACGCTCCAGCGCATCGCCAGATGGCGCATGAATTCCGGGGTCACGCCTTTGATGTACGGCAGCTCCTGGCACTCGTCCCAGTGTTTCATGGTGGGCGCCGGATAGGCTTCGAGGGCGACTTCCGAAGGCCGCGAGGCACCGAAGCTGCCCTGAATGATCGTCACCACTTGGCCATTTTGCATGGCGCGGCCCAACACCTGGCTGACCGCTTTGCCTTCACGCAGCACGTCGACTTCGAAACTCACCGGCACTTCCGGCTCGACCGGGCCGACAAAGGTAATCGCCAGCGAACGCACGGGGCGCTCCGTCGGCACCCTGGCGCGCATGGCTTCAAATTGCAGCGCGGCCACCAGCCCGCCAAAACTGGCACGGCCCTGCCCCCATTCGGCGGGGATGGTCACTTCAGGTTGTTGGCGGACAGCATCGAGCAGATCGCAAAAGCGCATGGCAACCTCGGAAAACGAGAAAGGAATGCGCGGATCTTACCCAGCCCCGGGCGGCGGCGCAGCGTCTATTCCGGTCAAATGGGCTGACAGATAGGCCTTGGCACTTTTCGATTTCGCCGCAAAACCCTTGTAGGAGCTGTCGAGTGAAACGAGGCTGCGATCTTTTGATCTGTTTGCAAATCAAAATCAAAAGATCGCAGCCTTCGGCAGCTCCTACAGAGGGACGCGTAAGCTTCAGGATTTGAAACACGTCGCGCTGAGCTTCTCCAGCACTTGATCGGCCTTCAGCTCTGCCTTGATCAACCCCGCCTGCCAAGTCGCCACGCACGGTTGCAGATCGGCTTCCTGCTCGGCACGGGCCAGCCATTGCCAGCAATCGTGCCAGTCGCCCAGTGCGCCTTGCGCCGATTTCAGGCGTTTGTAAGCCGGTTTCGGCAAGCGATCGAGCTCGGGATAGGCTTCGATGCCATAGCGTACGCGCTTGATCAGCAGGCGCAGACGATGGCGGTCATGGGCGGGATCGTGCAGCGCCGCATCGAGTTTCTGCCATTGTTTGCCCAGGCGTTTTTCGATGCGTTTATCCAGATCCTTGAGCAGACCCTGACGCTGGGACGCGCGCAAAAATCGTGGAAAGGCGTCAAGAATCATCAGCAACGAAGCCAATTCCGCACTCGCCGCCAGCGCCGGATACGCTTCGGCCATTTGCGCCAGACGCAGCTGCGCAGCCTCGGGCTGATCATGCTCGAGCAGATACGCCGCGAGCACTTCGCGATCACGCCACGGTGTGGTCAACTCGCCCACCGCAGACGCCGCCGCCTCCAGTTGCTCGACTCCCGGCAAGCCGCGCAACGGCCGCAACAGACTGCGCAAGCGCCGCACCGTAGTGCGCAAATCATGCAACGCCTCTGGATCAGTGCGCGCAGTCAAGCGCGCCTGACATGCCAGCAGCCGCACATCCAGGCTCAACACATGAGCCACCAAGCGATCGATCATGGGGTCTACTCCGTAGACGGCTGCAAGCTTCTAGCTACAAGCTTCAAGCTGAATGCGTTTGCTTCAAAGCTTGCCGCTTGGAGCTTGAAACTTGCAGCTGCTTTTTTAACGTCCTGCGCGGGATTCGCGAATGTAGAAGCGGGCTTTCTCGGCTTTCTTGCTGCAGCCTTCGAAGCCTTCGAATTGTTGCTGGGTCTTGGCGGCGGTCAGCAGCGACAGCGCTTTGGAATAGCTGACGGTGCCGGCGAAGCCTTCAGCCTTGGCCAGGTCCAGTTCGTGCCAGGCCGCGTCGAGTTGGCTGCCGCAGCTGTCGCGGTACGCGGTTTTGCCGGCGCAACCGGCCAGAACCAGAGCCATCAACGGTACACAGATCCAGGCTTTCATCACTCACACCTCAAGGTAGGTCAACAGTCGTGCAGGTAAGACGGTCAAGCGGCGAAAAAGTGCCTCGCTGACCGGTCAAACCACGTGGCGCAGAGCATAGCGCGCAAGCGTGCGCCGCGAGCGAAAAACGACGTCACCGCTTCGCGCAACGACCTTGGCGATTGAGCCGCTTGGCCGATGCGTGCATTGTGCAGGCTTGTCGGGAGGAAGTTTGATGAAAAAGCGTGTCGCACTGGTGCTGGGCTCCGGTGGCGCCCGGGGCTATGCCCATATCGGCGTTATCGAAGAAATTGAAAAACGCGGCTACGACATCGCCTGCATTGCCGGTTGTTCGATGGGCGCGGTGGTCGGCGGGATCTATGCCGCCGGCAAACTGGATGAGTACCGGCGCTGGATCGAAAGCCTTGATTACCTCGACGTGCTGCGTCTGGTCGATGTGAGTTTCCGTCTCGGCGCGATTCGCGGTGAAAAGGTCTTCGGGCAGATTCGCAAGATCGTCGGCGAGATCAACATCGAAGACCTGCGCATCCCCTACACCGCCGTCGCCGCCGACCTGACCAATCAGCAGGAAATCTGGTTTCAGGAAGGCTGCCTGCATCAGGCCATGCGCGCCTCGGCGGCGATTCCCAGCCTGTTTACCCCGGTGATGCAGGGCAACCGCATGCTGGTCGATGGCGGCATTCTCAATCCGTTGCCGATCGTTCCGGTGGTGTCGAGCCACTGCGACCTGATCATCGCGGTCAACCTCAACGCCACCAATCAGCGCCAGTACAAGTTGCCGGTGATCGAGCGGCCAGCGGCGTTTCGTTCGCGCTTCGACAGTCTGATCAAATCCATGGGTTCGAAGTTGCCATTCCGGCGTAAACAGGCCGAGCAATTGTTGAAGCTGGAACAGGAAGCGTTGCGCGCCGAGGCGGCGGAGATCAATCCGTGGCTCGAAGGCGTCGAACCGGAAAGCCAGCAACCCGCCGCCGCTCCGGAACGCGAAGGCGCGCCGAAATCCGCTACCGGTTCGTTCATCATCGATAACGTCGGGCCAGCGTCGTTGCTGGATCTGATCAACCAGAGTTTCGAGGTGATGCAGACCTCACTGGCGCAGTACAAGATCGCCGGGTATCCGCCGGATATCCTGATCAACGTGCCGAAGCGGGTATGCCGGTTTTTCGAGTTCTACAAAGCGCCGGAGTTGATCGCGCTGGGCAGACAGATTGCCAGTGATACGCTGGATCGGTATGAGCAGGAGCAGGGTTGATCTGATGTGGATTTTTCGGAGTATTTGATGGCCTCTTCGCGAGCAGGCTCGCTCCCACATTTGAAATGCATTCCCCTGTGGGAGCGAGCCTGCTCGCGAAAGCGTCAGCTCAGCCAGCTTCACTCAACAACCGATACCCAACCCCCGCCTCAGTCACGATAAACCGTGGCCGGGTCGGGTCATCCGCCAGTTTCTGCCGCAGATGCCCGACCACGATGCGCAGGTAATGACTGTCCTCGGTGTGCGTCGGCCCCCAGATATCCTTGAGCAACTGCTGCTGGGTGATCACCCGCCCCGGATGCCGCGCCAATTGCGCGAGCACCGCGTATTCCTTGCGGGTCAGGGCGACTTCGACGCCGTCGAGCAGCACGCGCCGATAGGCCAGATCCACGGTCAACGGGCCAAAACTCAGCGCCGCCGGTTGCGCCTCCCCCGCCGGTGCCTGGCGCAACAACGCGCGAACCCGGGCGAGGAATTCCTGGATCCCGAACGGTTTGGTCACGTAGTCGTTCGCGCCGCCATCCAGCGCTTCGACCTTCTGCCCTTCACTGGCACGCACCGACAACACCAGCACTGGCGTGGTCGCCCACTCGCGCAACTCGCGCAGGACCTGCTGACCGTCCATGTCCGGCAACCCGAGGTCGAGCACCACCAGGTCCGGTTTGCTCAGCGCGGCTTGTGCCAGGCCTTCAGCGCCGGTGCCGGCTTCGAGCACTTTGTAGCCTTGTGAAGCGAGGCTGATGCGCAGGAATTTGCGAATCTGCGGTTCGTCGTCGATGACCAAAATGGTCGCGGTCTGGCTCATGAATTCACATCAACACAATAGATTGGCAAGAGAGTAGCGCAGTCGACTTCAAGCTTCACCGTCCATCCCCGGCTGCGCCTGCAACGGCAGGTGCAAGGTGATGCAGGTGCCGCGCCCGTCGATGCCGTCAGCCACGGAAATACGTCCGCCGTGCGCGCCGACCATGCCCTGACAGATCGCCAGCCCCAGCCCCGTGCCCTGCCCGCCGCGATCACCGCGCGCGGCGGTGTAGAACATGTCGAAAATCTTCGCTCGGTCCTCTTCAGGGATCCCCGGGCCTTCATCGCTGACCGCAAAGAAAATCTCCTGCTCATCGGCACCGGCGCGCAGTTGCAGGCGACCGTGGCTGGGGGAAAAACGCGCGGCGTTTTCCAGCACATTGACCAGCGCCTGCTCGATCAACGCCGCGTGCACATAGAGCAACGGCAGTTCGGCCGGCACTTCGGTGCTGACCTGCAGCGGCGCCAGCACGGCGCGCAGGCGATTGAGCGAACTGCCGACGATATCGGCTGGCGACACCCAGTCGCGCGCCAGCTTCAAGGCGCCGTGGCCGAGCCGGGTCATGTCGAGCAGGTTCTGGATGTAGCGGTCGAGGCGTTCGGCCTCGTCGCGGGTGCCTTCGAGCAGCTCGCGGCGATCCTCCAGCGGGATCGCTTCGCCGAGGGCCAACAGGCTGTCGATGCTGCCGCGCATGGCCGTCAGCGGCGTGCGCAAATCGTGGGACACCGAGGCCAGCAAAGCGCTGCGCAATTGTTCGGTTTCACCGTGCAGACGCGCCGCTTCGAGATCATCGGCCAACTGCGCACGAGCCAAGGCTTGCGCCAGCGGCTGGCTCAGCGCAGTGAGCAAACGTCGGCGCTGACCGCTCAAGCTCTGGCCTTCCTTGGCGCAAACACCAAGCAACGCCAGCGGCCCGTCCTCGACCGACAACGGCCACCACCACCAACGCCCGAGCGGCAAGGTACCGGTGCCCTTGCCCGCCGGTTGATCGTGTTGCCAGGCCCAATCGGCGGCGGCGCGTTCGGCCTCGGTAAATTGCAGTGGCCCGCCGGTTTCGACTTTCCAGCCGCCCTGGCCGTCGCGGTTGAGCAAGCACAATTGCACATCGCTCCAGCCTTCGAGGTGTTGCGCGGCAGCGCTGATCACGGCTTGGCGATCCGTCGCGGCGGTGAGTTTGCGCGACAGGTCGAGCAGTTCGCTGGTCTCTTCCTGGGTATCGCGCAAAGCCTGCAACTGCCGCCGCTGACGCGCCGCGAGGTTGCCGGTGAGTGCCGCCATCAACAGGAAGAACAGCAGCGTCAGCACGTCTTCTTCGCGCTGAATGCTGAAGGAGAAATTCGGTGGAATGAACAGAAAATCGTAGGTGAGAAACGACAGCGCCGCACAGGCCAGTGCCGGGCCGAGGCTGCTGCGCACCGCCACCAGCAACACCGCCGCGAGAAAAACCAGCGAGATGTTCGGCAGCGGCAACACACTCGACACCGCCCAGGCCAAGGCCGTGGCCAACAACGTCGCGACCAGCGCCAGCGCGTAGTCGAACCATACCAGCGTGACTGAATTGCGCGGGCGCGGTTGGTGCTGCTCGTGATCACTGTCGAGCACGTTGATTTCCAGACCGTGAGCCTGACGCAGCAGGCGCGCCGCCAAGCCACCGCCGAACAGTCTACGGCGCAACCGTGGCCGCGACTGGCCGACCAGCAACAGACTGGCGCGGCGTTCGGCGGCGTGTTGAATCAGGGTTTTCGCCACTTCGCCAGCCCGCAACAGCACCACTTCGCCACCGAGGCGTTCGGCCAGTTGCTGGGCGCTTTGCAAACGCAAACGTGAATGCTCGTCACGGGCACTGCCGTTGTCGACATGCACCAGACTCCACGGCAGATGCCGGCGCTGGGCGACGCGGCTGGCGTGACGCACCAGCCGTTCGGCCTGCGCATCGCCATCGATACCGACCAGCAAACGCCCGCGCACCGCCGGCGCGGCCTGGCCGAGTTGGCGATAGCCCTGGGCCAGATCGTTGTCGACCTGCGCGGCGGCGGTCTGCATCGCCAGTTCGCGCAGTGCGGTAAGGTTGGTCTGGGTGAAAAAGGCGTCGATCGCAGCGCGGGCTTGTTCCGGTACGTAGACCTTGCCCTCGCGCAGACGCTCGAGCAATTCACGCGGCGGCAAGTCGATCAGCAGCAGCTCGAAAGCTTCCTGCAAAACCCAGTCCGGCAGGGTTTCGCGCACCTGCACGCCGGTGATGCCGCGCACCTGATCGTTGAGGCTTTCCAGGTGCTGGACGTTGACCGTGGTGAACACGTCGATGCCGGCGGCGAGCAGTTCCTGAATGTCTTGCCAGCGCTTGGCGTGACGGCTGCCGGGGGCGTTGCTGTGGGCCAGTTCATCCACCAGCACAAGCTTCGGCTTGGCGGCGAGAATGCCGTCGAGATCCATTTCTTCAAGCAGCACGCCACGGTATTCGCTGCGCACCAACGGCTGCTGCGGCAGGCCACCGAGCAAGGCTTCGGTTTCGGCGCGGCCATGGGTTTCGACCACGCCGGCTAGGACCTTCACGCCCTGGCGCAGTTGCGTGTGGGCAGCCTGGAGCATGGCGTAGGTCTTGCCGACCCCGGGGGCGGCGCCGAGAAAAACCTTGAGCCGGCCACGGCCATCGCGGGGCAGGTCTGCTAATAATGCGTCGGCGCGGCCGGAGTCGCTCATGCTTGATGTCTCTCTTCCTGATGATCGTTCCCACGCTCTGCGTGGGAATGCAGCCCGGGACGCTCTGCGTCCCATAAAAGCAGACGCAGAGCGTCTATTGATGCATTCCCACGCAGAGCGTGGGAACGATCGGTATCAACTGAATTACAGGTTTTGCAGTGCCAGGTTCAGCTCCAGCACATTCACCACCGGCGGACCCACCAGCGGCTGTTCGATGTGCTTATCGAGCAATTGCTGCAAGGTCGACACCGGCAGGTTGCGCGCCGCCGCGACACGCGCCAGTTGATAGGCAATTGCCGCCGGTGGCAAGTGCGGATCGAGGCCGCTGGCGGAGGTGGTCAGCAAGGCCAATGGCACCGGCCCCTGCCCAGCGACTTGTTGTTTTTGCGCGTCTTCGATTACGCGGGTCGCCAAGGCCGGATTGCTCGGCGCGAGGTTGCTGGCGCCGCTGGCGACCGTGGCAAAAGCCCCGGCGGACGGGCGTGGGTGGAACCAGTTGTCGCCGCTGAAATCCTGGGCGATCAGCGACGAGCCGCGGACTTTGCCGTCAGCGTCGTGGATCAGGCTGCCATTGGCCTGATCCGGGAAAGCGACTTGGGCGATGCCGGTAACCGCGAGTGGATAGGCGACGCCGGTGATCAGGGTCATCAGCGCCAACAGGGTCAGGGCCGGGCGTATCATTGTGGACATTTCATGATCCTCGAATTCATTGGACATACTTTTGCGCGGTGTCAGGGAAACCTTTCCCCCTCACCCCAGCCCTCTCCCCCAAGGGGGCGAGGGGGAAAGGGAGCCGATCCTTGTGCTGTTCAAAACCCGAGTTAGGCTCGGAATTTCAGGTCGGCGAACCTCGCACAAACACCTCGGTCAGTCCCCTCTCCCCCCGGGAGAGGGTTAGGGTGAGGGGCTCTTTTCAGCCTCACACCAGATGCAACGCCGTAAGCAGCATGTCGATCACCTTGATCCCCACGAACGGCACGACAATCCCGCCGACGCCATAGATCAGCAGATTGCGCCGCAGCAACGCCGCCGCACTCGCCGCCTGCACCCGCACGCCGCGCAATGCCAGTGGAATCAGCACAACGATGATCAAAGCGTTGAAGACAATGGCCGAGAGAATCGCGCTCTGCGGACTGCTCAGATGCATGATGTTCAGCACGCCCAGTTGCGGGTAAATCGAGGCGAACAGCGCCGGCAGAATCGCGAAGTATTTGGCGATGTCGTTGGCGATGGAAAAGGTCGTCAGCGCACCACGGGTCACCAGCAATTCCTTGCCGATCTGCACCACGTCGAGCAGCTTGGTCGGGTCGCTGTCGAGGTCGACCATGTTCGCCGCTTCGCGTGCTGCTTGTGTGCCATCGTTCATGGCCATGCCGACGTCGGCCTGGGCCAGCGCCGGGGCGTCGTTGGCGCCGTCGCCGCACATGGCAACCAGGCGACCGTCGTTCTGCTCGTGACGGATGCGCGCGAGTTTCTTCTCCGGCGTGGCTTCGGCGAGCACATCATCGACGCCGGCTTCAGCGGCGATCGCTGCTGCGGTCAGCGGGTTGTCGCCGGTGACCATCACCGTGCGAATCCCCAGTTTGCGCAACTCGGCAAAACGCTCACGGATGCCTGGCTTGACCACGTCCTTGAGATGGATCGCGCCAAGCAACTTACCGTCTGCACAGACCAGCAACGGCGTGCCACCACTCTGGGCGATCTTGTCGATTTCCCGCGCCAGCGCCGGGGCCAGATCGCTACGCTGTTGACCGAGAAACGCCAGCAGCGAATCCACCGCACCTTTGCGATACACGCGGCCCTGATAATCGACGCCGGACAAGCGGGTTTCCGCGCTGAACGGCACGGCGGTCAGGGTTTCCGGGGCCGGCTCAGGTTGTGGATGCAGGCCACGAAGGAACTCGACGATCGACTTGCCTTCAGCGGTTTCGTCGGCCAGCGAAGCAAACAACGCGCCTTCGGCCAGCTCACGGCCGGTCACACCCGGCGCGGCATACACCGCGCTGCAACGACGGTTGCCGAAGGTGATGGTGCCGGTCTTGTCGAGCAACAGCACGTGCACGTCACCCGCCGCCTCCACTGCGCGACCGGACTTGGCGATCACATTCAGGCGCACTAGACGATCCATCCCGGCGATGCCGATGGCCGACAGCAGACCGCCGATGGTGGTCGGAATCAGCGTGACCAATAACGCCACGAGGAACACCAGCGGCAGGCTGCCATTGGCAAAATGCGCGAACGGTTGCAGGGTGACGACCACCAGCAGAAAGATCAGCGTCAGGCCGATCAGCAGGATATCCAGCGCCACTTCATTCGGGGTCTTCTGGCGTTTGGCGCCTTCGACCAGGGCGATCATGCGGTCGAGGGTCGATTCACCAGGGTTGGTGGTGATCTTCACCAGCAGCCAGTCGGACACCAACCGCGTGTTGCCGGTGACGGCGGAGCGGTCGCCGCCAGACTCGCGGATCACCGGCGCCGATTCGCCAGTGATCGCCGCTTCGTTGACCGCCGCAATACCTTCGATGACTTCGCCGTCACCGGGGATCATTTCCCCGGCTTCGACTCGCACCACATCGCCCTTGCGCAGATTGGCAGCCGGCACGATCTTGAAGCTGCCATCGGCTTGGCGGCAACGGGCGCTGAGGCCTTCGCTGCCGGCCTTGAGGCTGTCGGCGCGAGCCTTGCCACGACCTTCGGCCAGGGCCTCGGCGAAGTTGGCGAACAGCACGGTGAACCACAGCCACAGGGCGATTTGCGCGGCGACGAAGGTCGGCACGTCGGCATCCGGAAGGAAGCACAGCACGGTGGTGAAAATCGCCGTCAGTTCGACCACCAGCATCACTGGCGAACGGGCCAGCTGCCGTGGGTCGAGCTTGACGAAGGCTTGCACCAGCGCCGGGCGCCACAGGGCCGAGATCGCGGTTTTGACTTGTTCCGGCGCTTTGACGGCGGCGGGTTTGATTGCAGGCATATTCATGATGGATTCCTTAGAAGCCCATACTTAAATGTTCGGCGACAGGACCGAGCGCCAGCGTCGGCAAGAACGTCAGGCCGCCCACCAGCAAAATGGTCACGGTCAACAGGGTCACGAACAGCGGGCCGTGGGTCGGGAAGCTGTTCTGGCCGACCGGTGCGCTTTTCTTCATCGCCAGGCTACCGGCCAGTGCCAGCACCGGCAGGATGTAGCCGAAACGGCCGATCAACATGCCCAGGCCGAGCATCAGGTTGTGGAACGGCGTGTTCGCGCCCAGGCCACCGAATGCCGAACCGTTGTTGGCGCTGGCCGAGGTGTAGGCGTAGAGCAACTGACTGAAACCGTGCGCGCCGGGGTTGCTGATGGTTGCCGCAGCGCTGGGAACCGTGGCGGCAATCGCGCCGAGCACCAGCACGCCGACGGGCATCACCAGCAGCGTCACCACCAACAATTGCACCTCACGCGCTTGAAGCTTCTTGCCGAGGTATTCCGGCGTACGACCGATCATCAGACCGGCGAGGAACACCGCGATCAGCACGTTGAGCAACATGCCGTAGAGCCCGGCGCCGACACCGCCGAAGATCACTTCGCCGACCATCATGTTGACCAGCGCGACCATGCCGCTGAGCGGGTTGAGGCTGTCGTGCATGCCGTTGACCGAGCCGTTCGACGCCGCCGTGGTGGTCACCGACCACAGCACCGTCGCGGTGGTACCGAAGCGCGCTTCCTTGCCTTCCAGCGGCGCAGTCTGCTCGACAGCGGCATTGTTCAGGGTCGGATTCGGCTGATACTCGGCCCACAACGATGTCGCACCGCCGATCAGGAACAACGCCAGCATGCAGGCGATGATCGCGCGGCTCTGGCGCAGATCCTTGACGTAGTGGCCGAAGGTGAACACCAGCGCCACCGGGATCAGAATGATCGAGGCGACTTCGAACAGGTTGCTCCACGCGGTCGGGTTCTCGAACGGATGCGCCGAGTTGACCCCGAAGAAACCGCCACCGTTGGTACCCAGTTGCTTGATCGCAATCTGGCTGGCGGCCGGGCCGAGCGGGATCACCTGATCGACGCCTTGCAGGGTCACGGCATTTACATACTGAGCGAAAGTTTGCGGTACGCCCTGCCAGACCAGATACAGCGCCAGCAGCAGGCACAGCGGCAGCAAGCCATAGAGGGTGGCGCGGGTCATGTCGACCCAGAAGTTGCCGAGGGTCTGCGCCGACTTACGGCCGATGCCACGGCACAGCGCGACCAGCACGGCGAGGCCGGTGGCGGCGCTGACAAAGTTCTGCACGGTGAGACCGACCATCTGGCTCAGATAGCTGAGGGTCGCTTCGCCGCTGTAGGACTGCCAGTTGGTGTTGGTCATGAAACTGACCGCGGTGTTGAACGCCTGGGTCCATTCCTGGCCGGGCAGGTTTTGCGGGTTCAGCGGCAGGTGATCCTGGAACAGCAGAATCGTAAACAGCAGCAGGAAACCTGCAAGGTTGAACGCCAGCAGCGCCAGCGTGTACTTCTGCCAGCTCTGCTCCGCCTGCGCATCGACCCCGGCAAGACGATAGCAACCGCGCTCGACCGGGCCGAGAATCGGCGTCAGCCAGGTGCGCTGGCCCTCCATCACCTTGTAATAGAAGCGCCCAAGGAACGGCGCCGGCAGCAGAACCAGCGCAAAAAACCCGAGGATCAGCCAATAGTCATAACTGTGCATAGCCGCTCCTAGTTCCGGTCCGCGCGCAACAGCGCAACCAACAGATAAATGAACAGCCCCACTGCCAACAGCAGTGACACCTCGTCCAGAACGCTCATGGAAGATCTCCGTGTAACGGCGTATTGCCGTGTGTGGAGGGATTGTCGGGAAGGAGGCTGTAAAGGAACGAGAGCGAGGGCCGGCGTGGGTCATAAAGAAAGCGTAAAGAGTGGGTTTATGCGGGCTTTACGGCTGAGTTTCGTGGTTTTTGGGCTAGCGCCTTCGCGAGCAGGCTCGCTCCCACAGGGGCAACGCATTTCAAAATGTGGGAGCGAGCCTGCTCGCGAAGGCGGCGGCGCAGACAACATCGCACCCAACTGGCGCACAAAACCCGCACATCCAGCGCCAATCATCCCCGCTGCGACAGCTTTGGACTCATTACGACTTGTTTCAGCGTAATGGCACGCCCACTGCACACGCCCTCTCCCGAGCTTTCCAACCATTGCGGGAGCAAGCGCATGAACACACAACTCAAACCCACGCTGGGCACGTTGCACCTGTGGGGCATTGCCGTGGGACTGGTGATTTCCGGGGAATATTTCGGCTGGAGTTACGGCTGGGGCGTGGCCGGTACGCTGGGTTTTCTGGTGACTTCATTCATGGTCGCGACCATGTACACCTGCTTCATCTTCAGTTTCACCGAACTGACCACCGCGATTCCCCATGCCGGCGGGCCGTTTGCCTACAGCCGCCGCGCGTTTGGCGAAAAAGGCGGATTGATCGCCGGACTCGCCACACTGATCGAATTCGTCTTCGCCCCGCCGGCGATTGCTCTGGCGATTGGCGCTTACTTGAATGTGCAATTTCCGGCGCTGGACCCGAAACACGCGGCAGTCGGCGCGTACATCGTGTTCATGGGCCTGAACATTCTCGGGGTGAAACTGGCCGCGACGTTCGAGCTGATCGTCTGCGTGCTGGCGGTGGCTGAACTGCTGGTGTTCATGGGCGTGGTCGCGCCGGCGTTCAGCTTCAGCAACTTCGCCCTGAATGGCTGGGCCGGTTCCGACGTCTTCGGCGCGCCGGCAATTGCCGGGATGTTCGCGGCGATTCCCTTCGCGATCTGGTTCTTCCTCGCCATCGAAGGCGCCGCCATGGCCGCCGAAGAAGCCAAGGACCCGAAACGCACGATCCCGAAAGCCTACATCAGCGGCATCCTGACCCTGGTGTTGCTGGCCATGGGCGTGATGTTCTTCGCCGGCGGCGTCGGCGACTGGCGCACCTTGTCCAACATCAACGACCCGCTGCCGCAGGCGATGAAAACCGTGGTCGGCGACAACTCCGGCTGGCTGCACATGCTGGTGTGGATCGGCCTGTTCGGCCTGGTCGCCAGTTTCCACGGCATCATCCTTGGTTATTCGCGGCAATTCTTCGCCCTCGCCCGCGCCGGTTACCTGCCTGCCTCATTGGCAAAACTGTCGCGCTTCCAGACCCCGCACCGCGCAATCATCGCTGGCGGCCTTATCGGCATCGCGGCGATCTACAGCGACGGTCTGATCAACCTCGGCGGCATGACACTCACCGCCGCGATGATCACCATGGCCGTGTTCGGCGCCATCGTGATGTACATCATGAGCATGCTCAGCCTGTTCAAACTGCGTAAATCAGAACCGAATCTGGAACGTACTTTCCGCGCGCCGTGCTATCCGCTGGTTCCGCTGATCGCGCTGGTGCTGGCGGTGGTTTGCCTGGTGGCGATGGCGTGGTTCAACACGCTGATCGGGCTGATTTTCCTCGGCTTCATGGCGGTCGGGTTCTGCTACTTCATGCTGACCGGGCAACTGCGCGCCGATGCACCGGCGGATGCGATGTTGACCGGTCTGTAACACGGTTCGGGTGTGCCGGGCATAAGCGGCCTAGAATGGAACCACCGCGAAGTCGTTTCGCTCAAAGGTGGTATGCAGCATCGCACGGCGAAGTCCTCGGCCCGTCGAGCTGCCATTAAGGAGAGCCGTTATGCCCTGGTATGCCTGGTTGATTCTGGTCGTTGCGATCGGCTCGATTGTCGGCGGATTGATGATGTTGCGCGACACCGCCAACAAGGTCGAACTGACCGATGAAGAACGCAAGCGCGTCGCACAGCGCAATGCCGAAGCGGATGCCAAGGATGCACAAGACCGCTGAGACCAACCCCGCCGCAATGGCGGGGTTTGTTTTTTCAGCACAATCGGACTTACCCGCAGGCTGTTTAGATTTTAGAAGTACAGTCACCATTTAATCTTCCGTGGTTAAGATGGCAGCATCGTCGCGGAGAGCTCCACATGCGTTACTCGCCAGATCACAAAGCCCAGACCCATCAACGCATCATCAAGGAGGCTTCCGCCCGATTTCGCAAGGACGGTATCGGCGGCACCGGCCTGCAGCCTTTGATGAAAGCCCTGGGCTTGACCCATGGCGGCTTCTACTCGCACTTCAGATCCAAGGAAGAACTGGTCGAAAAAGCCCTGCAAGAGGCCGGCGAGCAAGTCGCGGGCTTGTGCGAAGAAATCTTCGCGCAGGAAAACCCGCTGCAAGTGTTCATCGACACCTACCTGTCGGAGTGGCATCAGACCTCGCCCCACGAAGGCTGCCCACTGCTGACCATTTCCTCGGAGCTGGGCCTGCGCGGCCAGCCAAGCCCCACCAGTGACGAAGTCCTCAATGCTCGCCTCGAACAAATTCAGGCCACGCTCGATGGCGAGAACAGCGCCGATCGCAGCATTGTCATCATGGCGACCCTGGCCGGCGCTCTTCTGCTGTCACGCAGCGTCGCGGATGCCGACTTCGCCCAGCGCATCCTCGACGTCACCCGCGAGCATCTCAAGCAATCGAGCGATTAACCTTCCCAGCGCTTGAACAACACGCTCGCATTGACCCCGCCAAAACCGAAGCCGTTGGACAATGCATATTCGATCGCCATCGACCGCGCCTCACCATGGACAATGTCCACCCCTTCGCTCGCTGGATCCGGGTTTTCAAAGTTGAGCGTTGGCGGCACTACCTGATCACGAATCGCCAGGAGCGTGAAAATCGCCTCCAGCCCGCCGGCCGCACCGAGCAAATGACCGGTAGCGGATTTGGTCGAAGTCACGGCGATCTTGTTCTGCGTGCCAAACAACGCCTTGATCGCCGCCAACTCGCCCAGGTCACCGACCGGCGTCGACGTCGCATGAGCGTTGAGATGCTGCACCCGCTCCGGCGTCACACCGCCCTGAGCCAGTGCCAATTGCATCGCCCGGCGAGCGCCACTGCCGTCTTCCGGACCGGCGGTCAGGTGGTAGGCGTCGGCGGTGGTGCCGTAACCGACCAGTTCGGCCAGCGGCTTCGCACCGCGTGCAAGCGCATGCTCCAACGACTCGATGACCAATAGACCGGCGCCCTCGCCCATCACGAAACCATCGCGCCCACTGTCGAAGGGACGCGAAGCTTTTTCAGGGGTGTCGTTGTAGCCGCTGGACAACGCCCGTGCCGCCGCGAAACCGGCGAGACTGACGCGATCGATCGAAGCTTCAGCACCGCCACATACAGCGATGTCCGCCTCACCTGCGCGAATCAACCGCGCCGCATCGCCGATCGCCTGAACCCCGGCGGCACATGCGGTAACTGGCGCACCAAGCGGCCCTTTGAGGCCATGCTGAATCGACACATGACCCGCCGCGAGATTGACCAGAAACGATGGAATGGTGAACGGCGACAAACGCCGGGGGCCACGGCTGTCGGTGGTACGCACGGCATCGGCAATCGCACCGAAACCACCGACACCCGAGCCGATGATTGTCGCAGTGCGCTCCTGGCTTTCAGCGTCCGCCGGATGCCAGCCGGCCTGCTCCAGCGCCTGCCGCGCCGCTTCCATGGCAAACATGATGAAGCGATCCATTTTCTTCTGTTCCTTGGGCGGCGTCGCACGATCCGGATCAAACCCGGCCTCGGCATCCTCCTCCACCGTCGGCACACTCCCGCCGACCCGAGTCGGCAGATCAGCCACAACCGCATCGGGCAAGTTGCGCAACCCGGAACGACCGGCCAGCAAACGCTGCCAGACGATTTCAACATCACTGCCCAAGGGTGAAACCAGGCCCATGCCCGTGACGACGACTCGACGTTGGTTCATATCGTGGTTACCCCTTATCAATTCAAAATTCGACGTGCATCGGTGTGCTGCGATTCGGCTGCTGAATCAGTTCCGAGCGAAATTATTATAGGCATAATCAAGACGCAATATGATACCCGTAATTTTAAGCGCTCAGGCATCCACCCGATCGGCACCCAATAAAAAGGCCGGTCAATGACCGGCCTCTCGGCGTTGAACTGTCAGCTTAGTTCACTTCCAGCTTTTCACGATTGCGATCCAGAATCGCCTTGCCAATCCCCTTCACTTCCAGCAACTCATCCACCGACGCGAACGGCCCGTTTGTATCCCGATACGCAACAATCGCCTGCGCCTTCGCCTCCCCCACACCCGCCAACTCCTTCTGCAACGTCGCCGCATCCGCGCCGTTGAGATCGACCTTCGCGCTTGCCGAGGGCGCAGCCGTATCCATCAGCAAAGGCGCCTTTGTTGTCTCGGTGGGCGCTACAGGGGCAGCAAACGCAGCGATCGAGGCGCTGGTGAGGAAAGCAAAAATCAGCGAGTAGAAATAACCGGTACGCATAAGTGACGCTCCATCATCGTTTTAGAAAGCAGCTTTTCCGAAGCTGCTCTCCAAACGTAGGCCATGATGGTGGGAAGTCAAAAATGCGAGCGTTACAGGATGTGAAACAATCAAGGCTCGAGGCGACGTTGCTGGTAGATCCAGTCGACGATTTCGCCATCGGGGGTGTAGCCAGAGACGGTTTCGCGCAGGAGTTGGCGGACGCGGGTGTAGTCGTCGGCTTCCACGGCTTTGAGCAGTTCATTCAAGCGGGCTTTCAGAACGTCCCAAGGAAGGTGATCCTCATTGGCGCTCATGATCATCGGATGCGACGTAGCTGCGACGTTGTCACCGATCAGCAACTCCTCGTACAGCTTCTCGCCTGGGCGCAAACCGGTGAACTCTATGGAGATGTCGCCTTGAGGATTGCGCTCCGAACGGATGCTTAAGCCCGAGAGATGGATCATCTTTTCTGCGAGTTCGACGATCCGCACCGGCTCGCCCATATCCAGCACGAAGACGTCTCCGCCCTGCCCCATGGAGCCAGCTTGGATGACCAACTGTGCGGCTTCGGGGATGGTCATGAAATAGCGGGTGATTTTTGGGTGCGTGACAGTCAGTGGTCCGCCGGCTTTGATCTGGCTATGGAACAGCGGGATGACAGAGCCTGAAGAGCCAAGCACATTGCCGAAGCGGACCATGGTGAAACGGGTTTTGTTGACTCTTGAAACGTTGGCTTTGTCGCCGAACAAAACAGGGGCGATTTCACGGCTCAGAGCCTGAAGTGTCAATTCGGCAAGGCGCTTCGTGCTCCCCATAACGTTGGTCGGGCGGACCGCTTTGTCAGTGGAGATCAACACGAAATTAGCGACGCCGCACTGCAAAGCCGCCTGGGCGGTGTTGAGGGTGCCGATCACATTGTTCAAAACACCTTCGGCAATGTTGTGCTCAACCATAGGCACGTGTTTGTAGGCCGCAGCGTGATAAACGGTATCCACATCCCAAGTTTTCATGACATCCAACAGCTTGTGTTGATGGCGGATGGAACCAAGGATTGGTAACAGTCTGATCGATAAAGATTCGCGAACAGCTCTCTGCTCAAGTTCCGACAAGATGCTGTATAGGTTGAACTCACTATGTTCAAACAGCAGCAGAGTCGTGGGCTCAAGGGAAAATATTTGCCGACAGAGCTCTGACCCGATGGATCCGCCTGCGCCGGTCACCATTACCGTCTTCCCCTTGACGCAGCGCTCCAGCAAATCACTCTGCGGCGGCACAGAATCCCGACCCAGCAAATCAGCAATGTCGACTTCCTGAATGTCTTCCACCTTGACGCGACCGCTAGCCAGATCGGTGAAGTTTGGAACGCTCCGGACGTGCAGCGGGAAACCTTCCAGCAGATTGAGAATTTCCCGTCGCCTGGCGCGCGTGGATGAAGGAAGCGCCAGCAGTATTTCCTGGGCGCCGGTAACATCGATCATTTGTTGAATGTGCTTTGGCTTGTAGACCTGCAACCCCGAAATTGACCGGTCCGCGATGCTCGCGTCATCGTCGATAAACGCTACCGGGCGCATCACCTTGCCCATACGCAACGCCGCCACCAACTGGTTGCCCGCTACGCCTGCACCGTAAATTGCAACTTTGGTTAAACCGTTGTCTCTATTGATAAATGGCACGTGCTGAGCCGCACTGAACCAGTCGCCCATAAAGTACTGCCGCATGCAGAGTCGCAAACCACCAATAATGACCAGACTGAGCCACCAGTAGTTGAACACGATGGAACGCGGCACCACAGACTCATGATTGCTATACCAATAAACTACGAGCGCCAGTACCAGCGAAGACAGACTGACCGCCTTGATAATGGCGATCAAGGCATCGTTACCGAAGTAGCGCATGACCGCGCGATACATGCCAAATCGGATAAAGAGGGGAATTGCGACAAATGGGGCGCAGACAAACAGCCAGAAATGCACCCGGAACGGGTTGTACATATCATCAATACCCAGACGAACGATGAACGCCAACCACAAAGCGGTCCAGACTAAAAAAATGTCTGTACCGACCTGTATCAGTCGTTTCTGACGCCGGGGGAGCGCTAACAAACGCCCTCTGACCTTGTCCATGAATTCTTCAAACACTAGGAAATCTCCCTTCAACTGCCGATCAGCCTGATGAAACCTTATAAGCTTATCTCACCTACTTTAAAACCAAAAAAGAGTAGTGTAATGACTTTCCGGCAGCACCAGGCTCGCCCATTCGAAATCCGAAGACGGTTCCCCCGCCGCCCTCAATGTCGATTCATGGCCAACCTAGCAAGGTGCCGCCAATACACCACAAAAAGACACATCGGCGCAGAAAACGTCGCGATAAACGCCAACGCTGAAACCTCCTAATGCCGAACCTATTAAGGCAGCGGGTAGGGCTCAGCCAATCTTACACGACAATCGATTAGCCCGGACGTGCATCATTTAAGCGATGAGAACCCCCTTGCTGGCGCTCAATACATCTGATTACTCTGAAGTAATATGAGTGAGACATAATTCTGGCAACGACTTCTACACTGAGATAAGACTGGCATACCATTCTCGGAAGCAAGCTCTCTCCCCAAGTTCATAGATTACCGTCTAGTAGCTTATGCTCCCATAGGATAGTTGAAGTGAATGAACAAGAGCTGACGAAACAACAGATCATTCGGAATGATTAGATCATCCCGAAAGGATCGACAACCAATTAACGAAGAAAAAACTAAAGCCCGGAGGATTTTATCCACTTATATGTTTCAACAATCCCATTTTGCCAGGAAACCTTAGGGCTCCAGCCCAAGTGAGCTTTGGCACGATTGATATCCAATACACTTATAGGAACATCCATATTTCGACTCGGTAAATAATTGACAGCGATCGATTTTCCAACGGTCTGCTCAAGCGTCGAAATAATTTCATTAATACTGATTCCTGCACCAGAACCAATATTGAAAATTTTGTAAGCGCTATTATTACTAATTGCCAGATCGATAGCATCGACAACATCATCAATGAAAACGTAATCCCTTACAACCGTGCCATCACCCCAGACATCTATGGGCTCGTCATGTATGGCATGTTGGAAAAAAGCGGAAATGACGCCTTGATTTTTTTTGTTAGTCTGATATGGCCCGTATGGATTGGCAACACGCAGAACACAATAGTCAAGATTATACAAGTGATGATAAAGAGAAAGGTACTTTTCAATAGTGAGCTTACTAACTCCATAAGCGGTTATTGGGTTATTTTCAGCAGCTTCAGGGGTGGGAATGATTGACGGAACACCGTACACAGTTCCGCCCGAAGATAAAAATATTATCTTCTTCACCCCGGAATTTACGCATGCATCGAGCAGGTTCAGCGTGGATACTACATTCGCTTGGAGATCAGCAACACGATTGATATTTGCACTTGCAGGCGTAGAGGCGTTAACTAAATGAATCACTGTATCGCAATCACCAATCGCATTTGCAATTTGATTGGGGTCCGCAAAATCGCCCTCTATCCATTTGCACGTCTTAAATGCATCCTCATACATCCTATTTCGACCGAAAGCCTTGACATTGGAGTATTTCACTCCAAGCCTTTCGCAAAGACGAGAGCCAATAAATCCGCTGGCTCCTAGAACAACACACCGAGAGTTTTTTTGCATTACCTGGCCCTGCAATTTAGTGATCAATTTCAATTAGCGCATTCTTGAGTTTGTCAGCTTCTAATTCCCAACTAGAAAGATTGGCGGTCTTCAGTCCTTCAGAGCGTATCGCCGCATGCATCTCGGGACTCTGTAATAGTTCACAAACAGCATCAGCGAGAAGTTCAGGCACGGCAGCAGTCAAGATTGAATTACGATCATTCAACAGCCACTCAGTACAAGGAGCACGATTGCTCACAACGGGCACACCACACGCCATCAATTCCAGTGGAAGGAGTGACAGGTTGGTAAATGAGAGCACAAGAGCAGCATCGCACTGGCTATAGAGATCGGGCAAGTCGCTAACATTCATGGTCCCAGCATTCACGTGCGCAAACGGAATTGTAAAGGATGAAACGTCCCAACCAGCAAATATGACTTCAACGTTGGGAATTCGCTTGACTATCTCATTCAATGTAATCAACCCAAGCTCAAAGGCGCGCCGCGGGGTGGGAGGACGAGCATAAAAAAAGACCTTTTTCCCGGTTATCCTCGTTCGCTTTTTAACTTTATACAAAGCACGATCATATGAAAAACCAATGGGATATGTTTTACCTCCGTATTCTGTCCTAAGTTTCTCCGCAAGCCACCCCCCCGCCGTTATGCTGTTAAAGCCAAAAGAATACGTAGCTTCGGCCAGCGCGAAGTCCGATCCAACAGCATAAAAATATGGCTCAAAGTCCTGAACAAAGTAACATTTATGCTTGGCATTTTGAAAATTGCGAACATAATAAGCAGTCTGCCAAGAAGTAGCCAGGATATAGTAAGAAGCCGGAATAGATGCAATGCCATCATAAACTTGTGCTTCAAGTGGAAAAAACCACTCAGAGATCTGCTTTTTTGCTTCTTTAGTATTATACTCCGGGTGACTCCCAACAATTACAATCCGACACTCATAACCGAGCTTCTCTAGCAGGTACACAAAACGGAAAATATTGAGATGCCCGCCCGATCCTTTTCCATAAGCGGGAACAACCCATGTAACCGTGTTTGCTTTAGCGCTACCCTCCTGATAAATTGGACCTAAAGGCTTGTAAAGCGTAAAATCATAAAAACCGAGAATATCGCTTTTTGTAAAAATAGCCGACCTTTTCGACTCAAGGCTTTCAATAACTTTTTTCGCCAAGGACAGCAGTCCATGCGTACGATAATAGCTAATCGCTTGTTTGGCTTTGTTCATAGCGACTGAATAATTCATGTGAATTCCTACTGAGCAAATAGCTTTTTGTCGCGAGATATACGTTTCACAATTGCGGCGGGTAGTCTGTCCCCTTTTGCTCCCAAGTAGTGTCCAAAAACCCTCATCACATTATCTATCACAGCATGAAGAACCACTCCAGGCGAACCTTTAAGCAATCCTGTTTTTTTAGCGAAATTGATATCTCGCCAACTAAGTGCGCTGACAGAACGGATCCCGGATCTTAAATCCGAGCATAGAATGTATCCGAAGAAACGCCGAAATGCATAGCTCTCATCAAAGCTGCGCTGAAAACGCTCGAACAACGTGTAATCGTGAGAGTGAAAAACCGCACCAGCTTTAGAGTACGCTTTGTGGTACCCGGCCTCAATGATTAGCTTAGCCCATGCCTGATCCTCGGCAAAGTCGACGTCCGGATAAGGTATAGTTTCCCATACCGAGCGTCTGATTAATGCATTATTGTCAGAAAAAAAATGTAGAAACTGCCTATACCCAACATCATTGCTATAGCGACTCTTGTCTTGTAGATGAACAATCGGAAACGCGTCGAACCCTTCAAAATGAAGTTCCAGCTCCCTTTTTGTGTAGATGGACGCGCTTGGGTAGGCAATGTGACGACCAAATACCCCAGCAATCCTTTCATCATGCTCCGCACAGGAAACCAAGTTTGCCAACCAGTGGCAGTCAACTGGCTTGGCATCATGAGTGATAACTGCAATAAACTCCCCATTTGATTTCGAGATAGCAAGATTACGCGTTCGGCCGTGTCCAAACTCGATTGCGGAGATCTCAATTAGTGATACTTGAGGAAATTGCTTTACAAACTCAATGGTGCCATCTTTAGAGCCAGAATCGATAACAATTATTTCAAAGGGCCAGTCAGTTTTTTGCGAAGTAACTGCAACAAGAACATCCTGAAAAATCATTCCAGGGTTCTTTGTAGGTATTATTACGGAAGCTCTTATGTCGTTCATATTAGGCTCTAACACCACTTAACAGTGCTATCCAATTGATTTTCATGTATGCATGGCATAATTTTGCCTCTTCGACTTTTATGGTCCGTGCGCAGCTGGAATTGGCCATCCGGCAATTTGTATTGTGCCTTAACAAATAACGAGACAGCCCCCGAACTGAGAATCCTAAATCTATTGACCTCCGAGCTCTTCCATATTTTGCGAGTAAAAGGGAACGCTCCGACACTATCTTTTCCGCCCGTTTTGACGTAGAAAAAAATACGGAAGCGCGCCTTGGCTCAAGCGGAAGAAAAGCTTTCACACATCCTCGCGTCATTGCAAAGGGACCTCTTTGGTGTTGCCGCGGTTGACGGGACTGTCGTTTATGTGAAGCACTCATTAGCAGAACTGGCGAAAGCGCCTTTACATTATCACACGCAGGTCATAGAGGCATCCGCTGAGGACATGCAGCGGGGCGGCGTGTCCAGCAATTCTCTAATTGACACAGCACACAATCATCCGCCTTCATATTTTTCCGAAACAGGCTGCGGCGATCAAACTGAGGTTCGCCGCAAGCGTCTGGCGATAGATACCGGCCTTATAAAACTCATGTAAACGCCTCCTCAAGCCCAAGTTACGCCCAGCTTCAAAGTGCTCTAGCGTTGCGCGCGCCTCTTGGCTCATCAATTGAGAACAAGCTTTCAGGATTTCGAGATTCGCGTCATTCCATTCGACAAATCGTCCCGAGAGCATTTTACGGATTCTCAAGAAGCGATCCTTATAACTGGCATTCGCACCAATAATATTTCGCCCGTGCTGTCGATAGTCCAGTGTTGCACCAGGATCGTAGAAAGCGCTGCCGCAACATGCGGAGACCAATAAATAAGCAAGCCAATCATGCGCCACCACAGTAGCACTCTCGGGCACCTTCAAAAGCACTTCACGAGCGGCCTGATTGATCAACATAGTATTCGCACCCGCGAGACTTTGAACGAGCGCGTTTTGAAAAGAAGGCGGGCGAGAAAAGAGTGGTGAATGGCCGATGGGTTTACCTTTTTCATCAATCAATCTGGTTCTTGAGCAATATAATGCCGGCTTCTGTTCTGGCAATGACAGTAAACGGCCTACACCACGCTCGATCTTATCGTCGTACCAGACATCATCTTGATCGCTAAATGCGAAGTAGCGAGCTTGCACCTCAGGCCTTTTGAGAAGTGATATGAAGTTTTTCGCGAAGCCTTGGCACGGCCCATCAAAAATTCGTAACCTGCTTCTTCCCCAGCAGTGTTGATATTCGTTTAGGATATCGCGCGTCGAATCAGCGGACGAATCGTCCGAAACGTAAAGCGTCCAGTTACGAAAGGACTGCCGACCAATAGAGTCTAACTGCTCTCGCAGGAATGATTCTCCGTTGTAGGTGCACATCAGTATTGCGACATCGGCACGTTCTACATCAGCACCTGTGCTCTCCGAACCCGCCAACGCAACGTCTCGACGATTGTCCTCTTCTGTGAGCTGATTTTTCAAAGACGTATCCGCTATCAAATGAGGGATTGTAACCCTAACGATAACGAACGTCTAAACGGATAATGTGTAATGATCGATTTAGCCAACACGAGGCTTCACCAAGGCCTATCTCCATGACAAAATCATTCATTTTTAGCATTGCGCACTTCGTCGCCGCACGATTCCGCTTTCTAGCGATCTTTTACATTGGCGGTGCAACCCTGCAAGAAAATCATCCTGACGACTCACGTGCCTGCTCCAAAGAGGGTACCAAGAAGGTGATGTGCCTCATGCTAGCCAAAGCCGGCCAAGGCAACGCCTCTCGACGTTCCATACATTGCTCCTCCGCGAGTCATTCGCAATAGAAAATTCACCAACTCTGGATTACAATCTGCCGCGCTTTGGCCAACCGCAATTTCGATGCGAGCCAAAGGTAAGACAGTCGGATCAGCGTCTAATTTGAGTAGGAAGAAGGACCACCCAACCTTTCACGCGAATTTGGGGGAGTAAACCAAGCTTCAGGAAAAAGAATGGAGCCGAACGGAAGCACTACAGGGCTAACCACGTCAAAGCTCGTGCCGGATCGCCTGGCCTGTGCTAGGTCAAAGGGTGAACCTACTAGAAAAGTCAACTATTCGGGAAAATACAAGAACACGATCCCACAGCATCGGGACGAGGCTAATTTTTCCGTACACGCGACGATCTCTAACTCCTGCTGTTCTCCTACTCCGAAATGCAAAGAGAGATTTCTTCAGCAATGTGCAAGACAAGAGCGCCTTGCAAAGATTGCAGGATCGGGGAGCTGAGCCTCTCCCAAGCCTTCCAGCCTCCCTCGCGCATGCGGGCTGTGGGAGGTGTCTTTGTCATTGTTGACGGACCACCTCCAATGCAGCCGAAGCCTACTCGCGACATTGGCCCGCACCCCAAAGAGAATGAAGCGCCCCTCAACTATTAAACCCATCTGGCCATTCGTGGCACCAGCCAAACAGAGGACCCGGAAGGGGTGATATGCAGTCAGACCCGACTTTGACCCCGAGGAAGAGCATGTTAAACCTCCTCGCATATTCAAACATAACGTTGCTGCTTGCAAAAATGCGCGCAGAGCGTGGACACATAAAGAGGTAAATCTATGATTTTGGTTACAGGTGGAGCTGGCTACATCGGGTCGCACACCGTCATAGCACTTGCTCAGGCGGGTTATAAGACGCTGCTCCTTGACAATTTTTCCAACAGTCATCCTGCTGTTCTTGACAGGCTAGAACGTATATCCGGGACCCGGCCTAATTTCATCGAAGGTGACATTCGGGACAGTGAATTTCTTGATAGCATTTTCGAGCAGCATCGGATCACCGGCGTTATGCACTTTGCCGGTCTCAAATCAGTAAGCGCGTCCGTTGCCGATCCACTTGAGTACCATACCAATAACGTTCAGGGCACCTTAAATTTACTCGCAGCAATGAAACGCGCTGAAATTTACACGTTCATCTTTTCATCATCAGCCACTGTGTATGGCGATCCAGAAAGTGTGCCGGTAAAAGAGAATTTTTCCCGATCGACTACTAATCCATATGGACGCTCCAAGCTCATAATGGAAGATATTCTTGAGGATTTGCATCGTGCAGAAGCGAGATGGAATATTGCACGGCTTCGTTATTTCAACCCCGTTGGCGCTCACGAGAGCGGTCTGATTGGAGAAAGCCCCCAAGGGGCGCCTAACAATTTAATGCCCTACATCAGCCAGGTAGCAATAGGGCATCGGGAGAAGCTGTCCATTTTTGGGAGTGATTATCCGACCTTGGACGGAACCGGTGTACGTGATTATATCCATGTCATGGATCTCGCGGAGGGACATATTTCTGCGTTGGATTACTTGTTGAATTCAGGCGGAATGTTGACAGCTAATTTAGGAACTGGCCGCGCCTACTCTGTTTTAGAGTTGGTGAGGGCCTTCGAAGCTGCAAGTAGCCGTCAAATTAAGTATGAAATTGTTTCACGCCGTTCTGGCGACATCGCAGAATGCTGGGCTGACCCGTCCCACGCAGAAAATGTTTTGGGCTGGAAGACGAGACGTGGCCTTGAGCAAATGTGTGCAGACAGTTGGCGCTGGCAACAACGCAATCCAGGGGGATACCAATGAACCCACACGCGAATCAACCGACCTCAATCTTCGCGTTAATCCGGAGCCTACGCACCAATCGCCGTTTGATTGTTCAGATGGTCAAACGGGAGGTGGTGGGACGCTATAAAGGGTCTATGATGGGCTTGCTATGGTCATTTTTAAACCCTGTATTCATGCTGCTTATATATACTTTCGTCTTCTCGGTAGTCTTCAAAGCGCGGTGGAATGTTGATACTGGGGAAACAAAAACTCAATTCGCAGTCGTCTTATTTGTCGGGATGATTGTACAAAGCTTGTTTGCCGAAGTATTGAACAGAGCCCCAGGATTAATTCTCGGCAATACTAATTATGTGAAGAAAGTAGTGTTTCCATTAGAAATACTCCCAGTCATAACCTTGGGCGCCGCTCTTTTTCACTGCGCAGTTAGTTTCATCGTCCTGTTAGGAGCCTTCGTTATTTTAAATGGCTTTTTACATTGGACTGCGATTTTTGCACCACTCATTATCGTGCCATTGATTATCATGACACTAGGGTTTGCGTGGATGCTGGCGTCGCTCGGAGTTTTCCTACGCGATATCGGGCAAACCATCGGGGTATTGATGACAGTTTTGACCTTCCTTGCCCCGGTTTTTTATCCTGTTAGCGCGCTGCCTCAAAACCTTCAACCTATAATGAATGCTAACCCACTAACAATGATCATTGAGCAGCAAAGAGCGGTTTTGATTTTTGGAAAAATGCCAGACTGGTATGGATTAGGGATTTATACGCTCGTGGCTATTGCCATCGCTTGCCTGGGCTACGCCTGGTTCCAAAAAACAAGAAAAGGATTTGCTGATGTCCTCTGATGTCGTAATTTCTGTAGAAAATGTCTCCAAGATGTACCAAGTGTACAGCAAGCCAAGCGACCGGATGATGCAAATGATCTATCGCGGTCGTCGCCAGTTGTATAAGGAATTTTGGGCTCTTAACGACGTTAGTTTCGAAGTTCGACGCGGCGAAACAATTGGCGTGATTGGACGGAATGGCTCGGGAAAATCCACGCTACTTCAAATCCTAGCGGGCACCTTAACCCCCACGTCAGGAAAAATTACGATTAACGGACGCGTAACTGCTCTTCTTGAACTGGGCGCAGGTTTTAACCCTGAATTTACAGGCCGTGAAAATATCTTTCTGAACGCTACAATCTTGGGCGTCTCCCAAGAAGTCGTAGAACGCAAGTTCGACGAAATCGCGGCATTTGCCGACATTGGAGATTTTCTCGAGCAACCAGTAAAGACATACAGCAGCGGGATGTACGCGCGCCTTGCTTTCGCTGTCGCTATATCATTCGAGCCTGAAATTTTAATCGTCGATGAAATCCTATCGGTCGGTGATGTATTTTTTCAAGCCCGCTGCATGCGCAAGTTAGATGAGTTCCGAGAAAACGGGGGTACCGTATTCTTCGTTACCCACGATACCCACGCGGTCGAGCGGGTATGTACCCGGGCCATCGTTCTCAGTCACGGGAAAAAAGTGTTCGAGGGTGGTACGGCCGATGGTGTTACGGTTTACTACAAAATGAGCCGTGAAGAGGCAAAAGCCCCGAGCAAATTGAGCGACCCGAGTACCGTAACAACCGTTCCATCAGAGGGTAAGCACTCTCAGTTAGCCAAACTTGAGTCTATCGAAATTCGGCGAGACCATATCGTGGGCGATCATAGCGCGCTCATCGAAGAGGTGTATTTAACGGATGATGAGGGTGTTCAGCGCTCAAATTTCGGTGTAGGAGAATGGATGACCGTTCGACTGGTCGTTAAATTTAATGCCGCCTTCGACTCAGTTGATTTCGGTGTCGGCATACGCGATCAGTCGGGCACATTGATTGGGGGGGCACACTCGATGTATGAAAAATCGTCGATTGGCCCAATAATTGCTGGGGAACGACGCTGCCTCTTGACCAAAATCAAGCTTGATGTGGCACCGCGGGAATACCTGCTAATCGCAGGAATAGCGCGCCACGACTCTCTGCAAGTCTACCAAGAGTGCTATGGACTATACGATTTTTGCGCTATCAGCGTGACAGGTAACAAAAGATTTTGGGGAGAGGTCGCGCTGCCGAGCAGTACGGCTGACGAAGGCGAGCCAAACTGATCGCCCCAACCCACTGTGTAAATGTCACTTAAAAACATCGCACCTTATATTCGTCGAGATATTTTTCAGGCCTATGTCAAAATTTAACTTCGAAAACGAACTGATCGCTACGCAAGAACATGAGTTACCAGCGATTGGTCTGCACTTTACAACGCCTGAGCGCAATTTTTCCTCCGAAGGTGAGGCACGCTCTGTTAATGTCATTTATGAAGATGCACAGAATAATGACGTCGTCTGGCAACCAGATGTTCTCTGGGAGGCGAGAAATATAGCTGATCGCTTGGGAATCAAGCATGTAATTGATATCGGATGCGGTGGCGGTCATAAACTCGTTCACTATTTCCAGGGTGGCGAATATGACGTCATGGGAATCGACTATCATGGATCCCTGTCCTTAAGCCGTGCTGCCTATCCTGAATGGCAATGGGTAGAATGCGACCTGACATCTTGGGATGATCTTTCCCGAGTCTCACTTAGGCTGTCGAATACAGCTCCGGTCGTCATGATCTTGTCGGATGTAATTGAACATTTGACCGATCCAAGACCGCTGGTCGCATGGATGCGTGCACAACTGATTACACGCCCAGGGAGCCGGTTGGTTGTATCAACTCCTGATCGTACTCTTCTAGATTATGAAGATGTAAACGGCCGACCGGAAAACAAATCCCATGTTCGGGAATGGTCCATTACGGAGCTTGAACGTTATTTCGTCTCCAGCGGCCTCGAAGTCATAAGATCCGGGCATACACGTGCCAATCAATACGACCCGGTTATTTCTACGATCTTCATTGAGTGCACTTGTTCTGAAGAGTTCTACAAAACGTTTCTTAACAATGTCGGCTTACTGCACGGCGATGACTGGCCGCAACATCTTCTAGTGACTACGGAATACGCGGGAATTCACAACACCGGTGGAATTGGCACATTCGTTCGAGAACAACGAGAGTCTTACGGCTACGATAAATCACTTTGCTTGTTCGGCGGAATCGCTGACGGACTTACCCAGGAAATCCTGCGAACTGAAAAACTCGTATCGACCGCAATGTTACTGGTTGATTCCGAGATTCACTCCTTACCTTTAGAGGATCAACTTTTAAAGGCAGTTCAGCAACTTTTGTTTTATTTCCCTGACCTCTCGACGATTCAGTATGGCGATTATCAAGGTATCGGTTGCCGAATTGCTCAAGCGAAACAAACAGGGCTGCTACCGCAAACGATCAGAATTATCGTCCACTGCCATGGCATAACTCATTATCTTGAGAATGCGCACGAGTTTTGGCTCGGACTATCCCATGCAGGAACGGCCGAGAAAGAAAAAATCTCTGTCGAAGGCGCTGACTTGGTCGTTTTCCCTACTACTTTCCTGCGAAAGCTTTACGCTGAAGCCGGCATCAATGTCCCAGCAGAAAATAATTTCCTGCTGCGCTACCCTCTTCATAGCTCAGCCTCCAAGCTTGACCCATCAACCAAGATAGACACATTGATTTTTTACGGGAAACGTTCCCGTATGAAAGGATATGATCTGCTGTTGGACTGTCTTGTCGACGCAGACGTGGAGCAATGGAAAAAGGCCGGGATTACCACCATTTGCCTGATCGGACCTACCGTTCATGGAAGCCAAGAAACAGATCCAATGCTTGAGGTATTGCGAGAGCATTATCAAGTTGAAGAATTCTGTAATTTGAGTAGACAGCAGGCGATCAATGTTTTACATGAGCGAGCACACCGTGCAATTTGCTTGATGCCCTATTTGGGCGACAATCATCCCTATGCGCTACTTGATGTTGCCTTATCTACCACTGTCCCGCTGATGGTGAATGCTGGCGGGGTTCCTGAAATGATCCCCGAGAACTTTCGGAATATTTGTTTAGCTGATCCCAATGCCTTGAGCCTCCGCGTCCGGATGCATGATCTTCTCGCCTTGTCGCCAGATGAATTTCATGATTTGCGAACATCCTTCGTCTCAACGATGGCCCAAGCTCAAAAACATATTAATGAGTTAGTCAAGGCATTCCCTGGAGATCAGCAACCTAAAGTGCTTTCAGGGGAAACAGGCGAAGCCACGATAATTGTCCCTGTATTTAATACACCACTTGATTACATCGAAGACCTGATTTTCGGATTAAACAATCAAAGCCTCAAGCCAGCAGAAGTTGTTTTCGTGGATGACACTTCGGAGGAAGATTACGTCGCAGGTCTGCAAACATTGGTAAAAGAACATCTTCTATTACCATATCGGATAATACGCCACCCTCAAAACAAGGGTCTGGCTGGAGCGCGAAACACCGGTCTAGCTGCCGTGAAATCTGAATTTATCATCAACATCGATTCAGATGATGTACCGTTGAATGATTTTGTAAGAGATATTGTTTTCGCTCTCAGATCAAATCCGCAACATGTCGCGGCAGTGCCCTATCTTTGCGCTTTCGATGACGGCACCGATTTCAACATCGTGCGATCAGGCATGTATGTGTACCGCCCTCTTGGTGACGGTGTAATCGCATCGCAGCTGGATAATCAACTTGGACATGCAAACGCAGGCTTCAGAGCGTCCACACTGAGAGAGTTCGGTGGATGGGACGAATCTAGCAAAGCCATGTGGGAAGACTGGGCGCTGTATTTGAAGTTGACGGCAGCAGGTCGAAAAATTGCAATCATTCCAAAGATTGGTTGCCTTTATCGTGTACGCCCACAGTCGATGCTGCGTACTTATAAGACTTGGCCTGCAATGCGTCGACTGGCGAACAACATGTTGGGGCTGCCTCGATACGAAAACTTCCGTCTACAGGCAATGCTTCGAAGTTATCGCGACATCGCAGCGCACGAAGCGGAATTACGACATCGCTTAGGTGCGCTCCAGGCGGAGTTCAGTATACTTCAGCAAGAAGTAAACGTTAGTCGATTAGAGTTAAATAGAGGCGGTGCTCGAGCTGTACGTAACCTCGCCAACCGGCTCGCAAAATACCCTGCGTTGTTTGATGTACTAAGCAAATGTGGTCGTACCGGGTGGAAGATCTTGCGCAGACTGTCTCAGCTGGCACGCCGACTCAGAGGATGAGCCGGCGCGAACGGGAATACAGCTCAACTGAGCTGAGCCCAATGTAACTTGAACACGCCACCGTTTTTTGAACCCTAACGATATTGAGTTCAAAAAACGGTTGCCTGTTACGATAAGATCTTAACCCACCTTGATACTAGAGTTTTTCTAGCCATTCAAACATCTTTGGCTACCTGAATGCCGGAACTCCAGCATTAAGCTTCCATGCCAGTACCATTAGCGGAAAATAGGCCAGGAGCGCACCGAAAGCCCCATTCAACCAACCGTTTCCGACCAGCAAAGCCAGTGGAAGCAAGTAGCACGCGTTTATTATCACGACCCCCAACGTAACCAGCGCATGACCGTTCAACCGATCAGTTGCATGCTGATATCCGTGACTACGATGGGCTTCATATACCTTATCGCCACGCAAGAGACGCTGAAATAAAGTCCACGTCGCATCAACGATAAAAATGCCTAGCATAATCATCCAGCTCCATAGCATTTCCGGGGAGTTTTCTGCGGCCTGAATTGCCAACCCGCCAAGCGCCATCCCGAGAAAACCACTTCCTGCATCTCCCATGAAAATCCGTGCTGGCGGAAAATTCCAACAAAGGAAACCTGCTACCGCTCCCGCCAGAATCAAAGGCATCCACGCCAACTCATTACTTCCGCTGACCCAATATACCAACCCCATCCCCAGACAAACACTGATAGCTTCGGCGCTGGCCAAACCATCAATCCCGTCCATAAAGTTATAGAGATTCAACATCCAAACCAAATACACCATACCTAGAATGTTGCCAAACAATCCCAGATCCAAAATTACGCCAAAGAAGTCGATCGGGGGGAGGCCGTTCAACCAGAACAACGCCCAACCCGCTGCAATGAAATGACCCAGTAAACGCCATCGGGCGGCGATGTGGCCATGATCATCAGCGAACCCTATCAGCGCGACGAGTAGACTCGAGCCAAAGACTCCATACAGTGCAGAGGCGCTTATCAGATTCAGGCCAGCAAGAACAGGAAGCGCTAAAAGGAAGGAAACAACTATGGCCACCCCTCCCCCGCGCGGCGTCGGAATCGAATGAGAGCTACGGTCGTTAGGTATATCCATCAAACTCTTCATCAGTGCATACCGGCGCAAGACTGACGTCAACGCCCATGAAGTGGAGAACACTGCTAATAGAAGCCACCAAACAGTCATTTCGATTTTTTTTCCAAATAATAGCCGGCGGTCTGACGCATGGCTTTGTCCATATTTACGGAAGGCCTCCACCCTAACAAAACACGATTTTTACTAATATCAACTTGTAGGGATCCGCAAACTCTCTGGGCGACAGTGTTTCTCCCCAGCGCCGATGCCACCAGCGTTAATAATGACTCAGGGAATGGCAGAAGCCGTGGGGACTTACCCAACGCGATAGAGAGACGACGGAGCAGCTCCGTTGTCGACAAATCCTCACCGTCGCTCACCAGGAAGGTTTGATTGGCGGCGGCGGGATGATCAATACACGTGACGATGAGACTCACCAGATTTCCGATCGAAACCAGACTTCGTTGATTTCTGATTGCGCCCAGAGGCAAAGGGACACCCTTGGCAAGCCAACTTAGCATGTTGAGGAAGTTGGCTTTTACCCCTGGGCCGTAGACCAACGGAGGCCGAATGATCACTACTTCCATGCCGGTGTCTCGACTCAATTGCTTTAATCCCTCCTCAGCCTCGTATTTAGATACGCCATAGGGATCCTGCGGATTGGCTCGATCATCGGGCTTGAACGGAATGCCCACAGGTGTGCTTTCGCCGTTGACTTTGATTGAACTGACGAAGATGAAGCGTTTAACCCCTGATGCGGCGGCATGCTGCGCCAACCTTAGGGTGCCGATTACATTAATATTACGGAACTGTGCCAAAGCGTCCATTGAGGGTTCATCCATGACATGCACTCGAGCAGCGGCATGAATGACAACTTGTACATCATCAAGGACAGGCATAGCATCGACGCGAGTCAAATCGAAGATTTGGGTCGGGCATAACCCATGCAGGCGCGTGATACCGCGTGCAGCTGCAATTGGTGAGAATTTTTTATCTGCTAACAGCCTGAAAACTACCGCTTCGCCGACAAAACCACCTCCCCCCGTCACCAATACCTTCGGAGCAATCATCTGTTCATCTTCCCTATCAATGCGGTCACCCAGCAGACGCAAAAGAAAAACACCTTATCGCGCATCCGACGTCGACAACGGCAGGCGCTGAAGGATAGCCTCAAAAGGTGTCTGCGCCGCAATTTCAGCCAAGTTAATACAAAGGGATGGGAATCATGTCCAATCAAGTGCGCAATTAGTTGCACCTGATTAAACCACCAACCATCGTGGATGGTTTTGTAGCGGGCAATTAGCGAGCTTAAGCCCTTATTGGCACCAACTTGGTTACGCTCATGCTGGCGGTATTTCATAGATGGTTCAGGATCGATATACCAGCGATAATCATGACTGCGGGCAAATGCGTAGCAATACCAGTCGTGCAGGCTGACATTTTGTAATGAACACCAATTATCGACTATCGATTTTTTTAAAGAATCGGCGAGACACTTACTCATTACATATGTACAGCCGGGCCCCGCGGCCTCAAAAAGAAAATCCCACGAAACCTGAGGTTGTGCCTTATCCAGAAGATGAGTTTTGCCATTCGGCCAGAAAGCCGTGACATTACTGGAGTAGGCATCCACCTCATGAGTTTGAATGAAATGTGTCGCGCGCTGAAGCTTGTTCGTGTGCCAGATGTCGTCCTGATCTGCGAAGGCGACAAAATCGTAACCGTCAAAGTCAACATCGCGAATGAGCCGAAAGAAATTTCGAGATGCCCCACCAAAACCGCCAGCATCCGGCAAGACTAAAACTTCAGGGTGCTTAGCGGCGTAAGCAGCACACCACCTTTCGGTACAGTCAGTGGAGGGATCAATACTAATGTAAACAGTTACGTCGACAGCTGACTGGCCGAGGATCGTGGCCAATTGCTCCTCAATCCACTGCATGCCATTGTAGGCAGCCAGCAAAACCGCGACCTTCGGATGTTTTACTGGCATGCCATTCCTGCTTGCACCGGTTAAATGCTTCGACTCGAAAAGACTTAGCGCTCGAATCAGCGAAATGATGAGTCCAGCAGCTTCTGCAGGTATTGGCCATAGCCAGTCTTCTTTAGTGCATCAGCTTGAGCGCCCAACTGTTCAGCGGTAATCCATCCGTTGTGAAAGGCAATCTCTTCAAGACAAGCTACTTTCAGGCCTTGGCGTTGCTCAATGGTGTGCACAAAATGGCTGGCTTCCAGCAGAGAATCATGCGTTCCAGTATCTAGCCAGGCGAAACCACGCCCGAGCATTTCGACGTTGAGTGTCTTACGCTCCAGGTATGCACGGTTTACATCGGTGATTTCAAGCTCGCCACGATCGGAAGGTTTGATACTTTTGGCTATCTCGACCACGTCGTTATCGTAGAAATAAAGCCCGGTTACTGCAAAGTTGGATTTTGGTTTCAGCGGTTTCTCTTCAATACTTAACGCCCGACCGGTATTGTCGAACTCGACAACACCAAAACGCTCCGGATCTGAAACGTGGTAGCCGAATACGGTGGCCCCTTTCTGCTGAGAGCTGGCAGAGCGCAAGTTATCCGAGAAGTGCTGACCATAGAAAATATTGTCGCCGAGAATCAGGCAGCAAGGATCATCACCAATGAAATCTTCACCAATGATAAATGCCTGCGCCAGACCGTCTGGACTAGGCTGCTCGGCATAGGTGAGCTTGATCCCGTAAACGCTACCATCACCTAGCAATTTGCGAAAACACGGCAAATCTTCCGGTGTGGAGATAATCAGAATCTCGCGCATACCGGCCAGCATCAGCACCGACAGCGGATAAAAGATCATCGGTTTGTCGTAGATTGGCAGCATCTGCTTGGATACGCCTAGAGTCAGCGGGTGCAATCGAGTGCCCGAGCCACCAGCGAGGATGATGCCTTTACGGTTTGTCGTGGTCATTTATTTAGAACTTCCCTAAGCATTCGGTTTACGCCACTTTGCCAATCCGGCAAGTGTAGAGAAAATTTTTCACGCAACTTCTGCGTATTCAAACGCGAGTTCAATGGCCGTTGCGCCGGTGTGGGGTAAGCGATCGTCTCAATTGGGTTAACGGCTGTTACTGCGAGCTGCTCACCGTTGGCTGAAGCGAAAGCAATGACGTGCGAAGCATACTCGTGCCACGACACTTCACCCCTGGCTGCCAAGTGATAAACGCCAGAAAGCTCGGGCTGCCGCAGCACCTGGCGAATGGCCAAAGCAGTGACATCGGCTATCAGATCGGCCCCTGTGGGAGCGCCGATCTGATCCGAGACAACATTGAGCGTATCCCGGTCTTTAGCCAGACGGATCATCGTCTTCGCAAAGTTATTGCCCCGAGATCCATAGACCCAACTCGTGCGAAAGATCAGATGCTTGCAGCCCGAGGCAATGATCGCTTGCTCGCCTGCCAGCTTACTTTTGCCGTACTCGTTCACCGGCCCGACCAAATCAGTTTCCAGCCATGGAGAGGAACCCGTACCACTGAATACGTAGTCGGTCGAATAATGAATCAGCCAGGCACTAGATATGGCGGCTTCTTCAGCCAAGACATGGATCGCTTGGCCGTTCACAAGCAAGGCTAGATCGGCCTCGGATTCAGCCTTGTCAACTGCAGTATATGCAGCTGCATTGACAATGAAATCGGGGTTTAGCTGCCGGACAGTTGCGCGCAGGGCCGCTACATCGGAAAGGTCTCCACACAGCCCATCAGCCGACCGACGATCCAGAGCAATTAACTCGCCAAGCGGAGCCAGGGAGCGCTGCAGCTCCCAACCCACTTGGCCGTTCATACCCAGCAGAAGAATTCTCATGCCTTGTTCGAACGATCCGCGTAGTTCTGATCAATCCACTGCTGGTAGCTACCGCTCTTAACGTGCTCAACCCACTCAGTGTTATTCAGATACCACTCAACAGTCTTGCGAATACCAGTCTCGAAAGTCTCTTCCGGAGTCCAACCCAATTCACGCTGAATCTTGCTCGCGTCGATCGCATAACGAACGTCATGGCCAGGACGATCCTGAACATAAGTGATCAGGCTCGCATGCGGACGGTGTGCCGAATCCGGACGCAATTCATCGAGCAACGCACACAAGGTATGCACTACTTCGATGTTCTGTTTTTCGTTATGGCCACCAATGTTGTATGTCTCGCCAATGACACCTTCAGTGACGACTTTGTACAACGCGCGAGCGTGATCTTCGACATACAGCCAGTCACGAACCTGATTACCTTTGCCATACACCGGCAGCGGCTTGCCTTCCAGTGCGTTGAGGATGATCAGCGGGATCAGCTTCTCAGGGAAGTGGCATGGGCCGTAGTTGTTCGAGCAGTTGGTCACCAAGGTTGGCAGGCCGTAAGTACGGGCCCAGGCACGAACCAGGTGGTCGGAGCTGGCTTTACTAGCCGAATAAGGCGAGCTTGGCTGGTAAGGGGTGGTTTCGGTGAAGAGGTCTTCCGGACCTTCGAGGTCTCCGTAAACTTCGTCAGTCGAAATGTGGTGGAAGCGGAAATTGGCTTTGCGCGTGTCATCCAGCGCAGCCCAGTAGTGGCGCGCTGCTTCTAGGAGTGTGTAAGTGCCAATGATGTTGGTCTGGATGAACTCGGACGGGCCGGAGATCGAGCGGTCAACGTGGGATTCTGCGGCCAGGTGCATGATTGCATCGGGTTGGTGTTCACGCAGGACGCGGTCGATCTGGTCACGATCGCAGATATCGACGCGCTCGAAGGCGTAACGCGAATTCTGGCTGACTTCCGCCAGGGACTCCAGATTGCCAGCGTAGGTCAGCTTATCGACGTTAACGACCGCATCGGAAGTGTTGGAGATGATGTGACGGATGACTGCCGAGCCAATGAAGCCGGCGCCGCCGGTAACTAGAATTTTCACGCGAAACGATACCCTTGAGCTGCGGACAGCGCTGCCAGCGAGCGCGGTCTAATCCATGAATGCAGAAGCCACGATCAGTTGGCATCCGTCAGAGTCAGTCTGAATCGATATGCATTAAGGCACGATCGAACAAGGGACGCATTTTACAGCTTAATGATGCTTTTACTAATGGATAAAGACAGGCTGAGGCGCAATTTCGACAGATGCCGTGCGCCTGTCGCTTTTAGACCAGTCGTTTACGGGCGGCTCTGGCAGAACGCCCCAGAAACCAGCCCAATACAGGGCCGATCAACATACCAATCAGCAACGCCAACACCGCAACAACCGACACCGGCAACTGCGGGCCGGAAAACCCCAGAAACAAAAGCGAAACAGATTGCTGATTCTCCAGCACAAACGCCAGAACAACCAGAACCATCAGCAGAAGAAAAACGCCAAGCAGTATGCGTTTCAGATTACGCATTCACGCGCCCTCGAATTTGAATAGCGAAGATCAAGCGCCCTCCTCCTCTTCCTCGTTCACGCGATCACGCAATTCCTTGCCCGGCTTGAAATGCGGCACGAATTTACCGTCCAGACTTACCGACTGGCCGGTTTTCGGGTTGCGGCCGACGCGCGGTGCGCGGTAGTGCAGGGAGAAGCTGCCAAATCCACGGATCTCGATACGATCACCGGTGGCGAGGCACTGAGACATTTGTTCAAGCATGGTCTTGATGGCCAGCTCCACATCCTTGGATGAGAGTAGCCCTTGATGGGTGACAATTCGTTCGATCAACTCCGACTTCGTCATATTTTTCCCTTCTTTTTCAAGCAGCTAGATCAGCGCTTGAAAGGTTTTAGCATGCCCGGAAGATTTTGAACAGCCCAGGGATTGACATATCTTTCCCGGGGTCAAAACGCCCATTTTCAGGGCACTCCAGTGGCGAGTCGGATCGCCGCTGCCCTAACGACACATCACCAGCATGGTCCGGGTCACGAAACCCGCCGGATTAAAGCCAAACGGGTATTCGTCTTCATCTTTGGCATCGTCAGAACGGGTGATGACCTTATAGCCCTTGCCTTTGCACTCCTTCGCTGCACGCTTCTGGCATTTCTCCCAACCGGAACCCAACCCGGAGCAATCGACCTCGATACCACTGACGCCGCGCACCGCATGGGTTTTCGCACTGGTGGTGCAACCTGCCAGCGCCAAGACCACTGCAACAACAAGTAACTTGTTCATCCACTTCCTTATGCCAGGCAAGCCTGACGACTAATGCTCAAGATCAAGCTTAGTCGCGAATAGGCGATTGATCCGATTAAAGAAACAGACCCGCAGGCGAAGCCATTGGTTTCATGCACGGACGTACAAAGACCAAATCGCAGACACAAAAAAGGGCGACCGAAGTCGCCCTTTTTAATGATCAAGCAGAACTCAGTTCTGTTTGGCCATTGCTTGACGCAGCAGTGCCGCCATAGTGGTGTCAGCTGCTTCGCCTTCCGGAGCTGCTTTCAGGCTCTGGATGGCTTCTTTCTCTTCAGCATCGTCTTTCGACTTGATCGAGAGCTGGATTACGCGGCTCTTGCGATCAACGCTGATGATCTTGGCTTCAACTTCCTGGCCTTCTTTCAGGACGTTGCGCGCGTCTTCAACGCGGTCACGGCTGATTTCGGAGGCTTTCAGGGTAGCTTCGATGTCGTCGGCCAGAACGATGATGGCGCCTTTGGCGTCAACTTCTTTCACGGTACCGGTCACGATAGCGCCCTTGTCGTTAACCGAGACGTACTCGGAGAACGGATCGCTTTCCAGTTGCTTGATGCCCAGGGAGATGCGCTCGCGCTCTGGGTCAACCGACAGGATGACGGTGTCCAGCTCGTCGCCCTTCTTGAA
>Ga0265296_1000807_pt1 | contig 41849 bp, 40 predicted proteins | sample MunlanPumphouse1_FD_189073 | JGI IMG/M metagenome (GOLD analysis project Ga0265296, IMG submission 189073) | Groundwater microbial communities from a municipal landfill in Southern Ontario, Canada - Pumphouse #1 | ecosystem: Environmental > Aquatic > Deep subsurface > Groundwater | place... | reverse complement strand
CCTGGAAGCCGAGCGCCGCGGCCGGGCCGAGGCGTTCGGCGGCCGCCGCCGCGGTATCGGCCAGCAGGTCGGCGCCCTGCGCCCTTACGAGCTCGAAGCCGTCGACCTCCTCGTGCACCTGCTCCCAGAAGCGCGAATCGGTGCAGAGAAGAGCGGCATCGCGCCCGACGAGCAGCGTCGTATCCTCGCCGCGGAAGCCCGAGAGGTAGCGGACATCGGTGGGGTCGGAGACGATGACGCCGTCGAGCTTGAGCTCCTCGAGGAGCGCCCGGCAGCGCGTGAGGCGGTCGTTCATCGGGCACCGCCGGCGGCGACGATGTCGGCGAGGGCCGAGAGCGCCTCCACGTACCCCCGCGGCCCCCGGCCGCTGACCCGCACCGTGGCGAGATCGGCGATCACGGAATGGCGGCGCCACTCCTCGCGCTCTTCGACGGCCGAGAGGTGCACCTCCGCCACGGGAGCGTCGACCAGCTCCAGCGCGTCGCGTAAGGCGTAGCTGTAATGCGTCCAGGCGCCGGGGTTGATGATCACGGCCGCGGCGCCCTCGCGGGCGATCTCGTGCAGCTTCTCCACCAGATCGCCCTCGTGGTTGGTCTGGAAGCAGCGCACGCGGAGCCCCCGCAGCGCCGCCTCCTCGGTCACCAGGCCCTCGAGCTCCTGCAGGGTCAGGCGTCCATAGTGCCCGGGGTCGCGGCTACCCAGCATGTCGAGGTTGACGCCGTGCAGCAGCCACACGGTCGTCAGTGCGTCGTCAGCCACTCCACCACCTCCCGCTCGAGCTCCGCAGGCACCCGCACGTCCAGCCGCGGACGGCCGATGGCGTCCAGCAGCACGTAGCCCACGCCCTCGGCGCCGGCCTTCTTGTCGCGGCGGATGTGTGCGCAGACGTCGTCCACGGGGACCGCGTCGAGGCGGCGCGGCAGCCCGAGGCCGTCCAGCAGCGCCTCGCCGCGGTCGGCGTCGGCCCGCGAGAGCCCGCAGAGGCGCCCCGAGAGCCGCAGCACGGCGCGCAGGCCCAGGGCGACGGCCTCGCCGTGCGAGAACCGCGACAGGGCCGTCGCGGTCTCGATGGCGTGCCCGACCGTGTGCCCCAGGTTGAGCACCGCCCGCCCCCCGGCCTCCTCGCGCTCGTCCTCGGCCACCACGGCCAACTTGAGGGCGGCGCAGTCGCGCACCAGGCGCTGGCTCAGGCGCTCGGCGGTCAGCGGCGCGGCGGCCAGCCGCTCGGCCCCGGCGAGCAGGTGGCCGCCGGCCAGCAACGCGTACTTGGCCACCTCGGCCGCGCCGCTGCGAAGTTCTCGCGCCGGCAACGTGCCCAGCGTCAGGAGGTCCATGAACACCAACCGCGGCTGATAGAAGGTGCCCACGTAGTTCTTGGCGCCGCGAAAGTCGACCGCCACCTTGCCGCCCAGGGCCGCGTCCACCTGGGCGAGGAGCGTGGTGGGCACCTGCGCCAGGCGCACGCCACGCTGGAAGGTGGCGGCGACGTGGCCGAAGAGGTCGCCGACGACGCCGCCGCCGAGGGCGAGCACGGTGTCGTTGCGCCGCAGTCCGCGATCGTGCAACACGCCGTACAGCTCCTCCGCCCGAGCCAGGCTCTTCTCGCGCTCCCCCGCCGGGATCACGAGCTCCGAGACGGCGAAGCCAGCCGCCCGGAGGCCTTCGCAGACCGCCGCGAGGTACAGGGGCGCGACGTGCTCGTCGCAGCCTACGGCCACTTGACCACCGGGGCAGCAGCGCGCCAGAGCCGGCCCCAGCTCGCCAAGGCAGTCGCGGCCGATGAGCACGTCGTAGTCCCGCGACCGGGTGTGCGCCCGCAGCCGCTTCACGACGAGCTCGCCGAGCCGCCCTGCGCGGCCGCCGCGGCACGCGTGCCCGCCGCCACGGCGGCGACCTCGGCGGCGACCTCGACGAGCGGGCGGCCGCCGTCGTTGACCACCGTGGCCGTCGCGACCTGCGCGTAGAGCGCGGCGCGCTCGGCGTAGAGGCGCCGGAATGAGGCCTCGTCGCGTGCCAGCGGGCGCAGGCCCGAGGCCTCCGCGCACACGCGCCCCCACAGGACCTCGACCGGCGCCGTGAGCCAAGCGACGTGCGGCAGGCGCGCCAGCGCCTCGCGCACGTCGCCGCTCAGCACCGCGCCGCCCCCGAGGGCCAGCACGCAGGGCGCCGTCAACGCCTGGCCGAGGGCCGCGACGGCGACGTCACGCTCCCGCCGGCGAAACGCGTGCTCCCCGTGCACCGCGAACTGTTCGGCAATGGGCCCATGGGCCCTCTCGAGAAGCGCATCGACATCGACGAAGGGCACGGCGAGCACGCCGGCGGCGAGCCTGCCCACGGCGCTCTTGCCGGAGGCCATGAAGCCCACGAGCGCCACGGCGCCCACGGCGCCGGCCTGCCGATCGCCCGTCATCGCGCTCACCGGCGGCGGCAAGACTCGCGATGCGCCCGGGCGGCGGCCGCCAGCTCGGCCACCGTGACGCCGCCGAAGCGCTCGAGGGCCGCGTCGGCCAGGGCCAGGGCGACCACCGCTTCGAGTACCACGCCTGCGGCCGGCACCGCGCAGACGTCCGAGCGTTCGAAACGCGAGTCGACGGCGCGGTGCGTGCCCAGCTCGACGCTCGCCAGGGGGCTTCGCAAGGTCGCGATCGGCTTCATCGCGGCACGCAGCACGATCGTGGCGCCGGTGGAGATGCCGCCCTCGAGGCCGCCGGCGTTGTTGCTCGCCCGCGAGTAGCCGCCGGCCTCATCGTGGCCCAGCGGGTCGTGCACGCGGCTCCCGGGCAGGGCGGCGGCGGCAAACCCGAGGCCGAACTCCACGCCCCTGATGGCCGGCACGCTCAGCACGGCGGCGGCCAGCACACTCTGCAGCCGGCGGTCGCCCTGCACGTAGGTCCCGACGCCCGCCGGGTACCCGAAGGCCAGCACCTCGACGACGCCCCCCAGAGTGTCGCCGGCAGACGCGGCGGCGTCGATGGCGCCGCACATGCGCGTGCCGGCGGCCGGGTCGGCGCAGCGCACCGGGTCGGCCTCGACGCGTGGTACGTCCTCCAGAGCGAGCCCGACGGCAGAGCGCTCGCCACCGATGGCGACCACGTGGCTGACGACCGTGCAGCCGAGCGTCTCGAGCAGCAGCTTGGCGACCGCCCCGCAGGCGACCCGCACCGCCGTCTCGCGGGCGCTGGCGCGCTCGATGACGTCGCGGATATCCTCGAGCCCGTAGAGCAGCGCCCCGCCCAGATCGGCGTGGCCCGGGCGCGGCACTCGGACCGGCTCGGCCGGCGCGACCCCCTCGGCGAGCGCGGCCACCGCAAGTACCTCGCCCCAATTGCCGGCGTCGCGGTTGGCGACCGCCAGGGCGATGGGCGCCCCCGTGGTCCGCCCGTAACGGACGCCGCCGAGGATCTCGGCGTGATCCTGCTCGATGGCCTGGCGCGCACCGCGGCCGTGGCCGCCCTGTCGCCGCCCCAGCTCGGCGTCGATGCGCGCCGCGTCCACCGGCAAGCCGGCCGGGCAGCCTTCCAGTACGGCCGTCAATTGACGGCCGTGCGACTCCCCGGCGGTGAGGTAACGGAGGCGGCTCATGGCTCTACCATACCGGGCGGCTCCACTCGTGAAAAGTGCCGCCCGGCCGGCGCCTCGGGCGCCGGAAACGCGACGGGGCGGCCTGCGGCCGCCCCGTCGTCGCGACTTCCCGGCAGCCAAGCCTCACTTCACGACGACCTGACCGGCGCGCAGCGTCAGTGTCTGATCGCCGTGCATGATGGTGACCGTCTGGGCGCCGACGTTGATGGCGAGGATCTTGATCTGCCCCCAGCCCGTGTCGAACTCGTCGCCGACCGCCTTGTCGGCGTAGGTCTTGCCGTCGATCTCGAGGGTGGCCTGAGGCGTTCCGTTCTGGCTCGTGACGCTGAGCACGGAGATGCTGTGCCCGCTCACCCCCCCGGACGACGAGTCGCCGATCTTGGTGACCTTGAGGGTGAACGTGTCGCCGTTCTCGAGCGTGGCCTGGACGCTCTCGCCGAGGTTCACGGCGATCGAGCTGTCTCCGTTCTCGAGCGTGCCGGAGATGACTCCGAAGGTGACGTCTCCGCTTGTGATCGCGCTGATCGTGAAGACGGAGTCGGAGGCCGGGACCTTGTCGCCCTTGACCACCGAGTAGGAGGTCCCATTGACGAGGACGGTAGCTTTCAGCGTCGTCGCGCCCGTACCACCTGTGCCGCCGGTACCGGTGTTCGACGAGGCCAGCGGGATGAAGGGGTCCTTGCTCGCGAACTTGTCGAGCAGCGGCTCCTGCTTGGCTGGGTCAGCGGCCAGCGGGTCTTCGGCCGTCGTGCCGGTATCACCGAGGATGTCGACGGATGCCTGCGCCGGAGAGGCGCTCTGCACGCGGCTCGCGGCCGGAGAGTCGCTCTGAGCGACGGCCACCGCCAAGGCCAACGCGGCCCCCACGATGAGAGCGAAGACGACATAGGTCAGCGTACGCCTGCCGTTGCTCACTGGGCACCTCCCGTCGTCGCCGCGGTGCCGCTGCCCGTGCCGCCACCCCAGAGGTACGCGTTGAGCGTGATGGCGACGGTGAGCGGTGGCGTGGTCGTGGTCGTGGTGGAGGAAGTGCCGCCGTTGAGGCTCACGCTGGCGACCTGCAGCAGCCTCCCCGTGACCCGGAAGCCCGCGTTACGGAAGGCGACGTAGCTCTCGAGGCGGTACAGGAAGTCCTCCACGTCGAAGAAACGCCCCGTGACCGAGAGGTTGACGGTCTGGATGCCGAACGGCGTCCCCGGTTGCCCCTGCCCACGTCCGATGCTCATCAGATCCACGCCGGACGCGTCGGCCGTCTTGGTGAGCTCGACGATGAGCGACGGGATGCCCTCACTGGTCGGCAGCATCTTGCCGAGACGGACGATCTCGGCCCGTGACTGCGGCGCGGTCTTCTTGTACGACTCGAGACGAACGACCTCTTGGCGGGCGGTGTCCAGGGTGACCTGGGCCGCCTGCACCTGGGCGTCGAGGTCGCTGATCTCGGTGCGCGTGGGGTTGAACAGCAGGAAGTACCAGGCGACGATGAGGACGGCCGCGACGATCGCCGTGATGATGTAGACCTCTTTGCCGCGCGCTTTCATGGTGCGCCCCCCGCCTGAAGCACCGTCGGCGGCGGCGCGCTGAGATAGGGCCGCAGCGACGCCGTCACGGTGAAGGCGACGGTCGCCGGCGCAGTCGCGGTGGTGCCGCTGCCCGCCGAGCCGGACGACGTCGCGAGCTGGATGTTGGTGAGCTGCGGGATGAGGCCGAGCCGCGTCATGAACTCGGCCACGTCCTTGTGCGAGTACGTGGTACCGGCGAACGTGACGTCATTCGACGCGGCGCCCACCGGAGCCGCCGCGGCGCCGGGCAGCAGGGCCGCCGGCACCGCGCAGGTGAGGCTCTGGAGGCGGACGTTCTCGGGGATCACCAGGCTGACCTCCTCGAGCACCGTCGACCACGGCACCCGCGCGGCGTAGATGGTCCGCGCGGTGGTGGTCATCGCGGTACGCGTGGCCTGGAGGTCGGCGTACGGCTGAAGCGCCGCCGCCTGTGCCTGCACGGTCTGGATCTGTGCGTTGAGCTGGTCGAGCTGGCTCTGCTTGTCGTTGACCTGGCCGTTCTGCTGCACGTAGACGAGCCCGAGGACGACGACGACGGCCACCAGGACGAGGATCGCGTACAGGAGCCCTCGCTCACGCGACGCCTTGGCGCGCGCATCAGGTGGCAGGAGGTTCATGCGCTTCATGGCTGCCTACTCCTCGTCGTCCAGCGCCAGGCCAAGCGCGATCGCGAGTCTCGGCGACATCGCCTCGAGCTCCGGTTGAGCGAACTTCGACTTGTTCTCGCCAACGTGTTGCAGGGGGTTGCCGAGCCGCGCTTCGAGGTGGAGCGCCTGCGACAGGTAGTCGCACATGTTGCGCGTGAGGGCGCCCTCGCCGCTCAGCAGCAGGCTCGTGATCTGCCCTTCGTGTTCTTGCGAGTGATAGTAGTCGATGGAGCGCCGGATCTCGTCGGCGAAGGCCTCGCAACTCGCGTCGAACACCTCGTGGATCTCGCTCACCGTGCTCGACTCGAGATCGCCGACGGCAGGGTCGCTGCCCGTGACGCCGACGTTGAGCCGCAGCAGGTCGGCCTCGTCGTGCGACAGGCCGCGATTGGCCATCAGCGACTGGACGAGCGCCTCGCAGCCGAGGTTGACGACGCGGGTGAAATGCGGAAGGTCGCGCACGGCGACGACGAGGTTGGTGATCCCGGAACCGATGTTGACGAGAGCGGTGGCCTCGGTAGCACCGACGGCGCCCTGGTCGACGAACGCCACCGGCGGGGCCACCGAGCGCATGAGGGCGAACGCCTGGAGGTCGATGCCCTCGACCGCCAGGCCCGCCTTGCGCACGGCGTCCATGAACTGCTGGATCATGTCCCGCTGCGCAGCGACGATGAGGACCTTCTGCTTGCCGCCGCCCTCGCCACCCGCGGTCGTGCCCAGCACCTGGTAGTCGAGGATGGCGTCGGCGATCGGGATGGGGATCGCCTCCTGCGCCTGGAACTCGATGGCCGCGCGCAGTTCTTTGGGGTCGATGAGGGGGAACTCCATGGTGCGCACGACGATCTTCTGGTTCGCGACCCCGAGCGACACCTTCTTGCCGGTGAAACCGCTCTCCCTCCAGAAGGACTTGATCTCGGCGGCGAGCCCGTCGACGTCGACGACCTCGCCTTCGAAGACCAGGCCCTCGGGGAGAGCTCGCACGGCGGCCGAGTGGAGCGTACAGGCCCCGCGCCCACCCTTGACCTGGGCGCCGGCGATAGACGATTGTTCCAGATCGATTCCGACACGCATCGAGTTCTTGGCCATACTCGCCTCTCCGCTAGCCTCGCCGCTCTCTAGCGGCGTTGTCGGCAGCCTTGCCCCATTCCTTTAGGCGCAGAGTAGTTCGACGACCCCACCGGCCGAACCTGCCCCTCGAGCCCGGGGGCCATTCTCTCACAGGTGCCCCAACGTAGTACACAATTCCAGGTGCTGGCTTCGCGCGGCGCCGGCGATTCCCTGCGTTCACGGCCCATCCAACGTGACGGCCACAGGGCGCGACACCCCGGCGAGGGGGCGTAGGCGCCAGTCGGCCGAGGTGGCAACGCTCGTCGACTCGCTCACGAGGAGGCGCCGAGCGTGCAGATGGCCCTCGACCCGGAGTGGACCGGCCACCTCCAGCATGCCGGTGCAGAGCAGGAGGCCGGTGAGCGCGGTCTCCGTGCCTGCCCGGCCGACCACAGCGTCGCCGACGAGCACCACCACGAGGGGGCAGGCCACGGGTGGCCGGACTCCCACGACGAGGAGCTCCCGGCCGCCCGAGGGCGCGACCAGCACCACGAACCCAGCCTGGTCGGCGGCCGCCGAAGGGCTTCCGGGCGGCCGCTCGGGCAGCCGCGAAAGGTCGAGGACGCCGTCGCTCAGGGCCTCACCGGGGTCGACGGCACGCTCGCGCAGCGCCGTGATGAACGTCGGGTCGGGGCCGGCGACGAGCGACAGCACGCCGTCGCGTGTGGTGTGGGTGTCGGTGTCGGCCGGGTATGCGGGCACCCCCGACGGGTCATGGATCTCCGCGCCCGCCGCCCAGATGGACCCCAGAGCGTGGACCGCGGCCAGGGGCCACACCTCGCCGTGCACGGCGTCGGCGGCCGGCTCGGGCGCACCGCTGGCACCCGCCGGGAGCAGGAACCGCACCCATTCCCGGCCGCGCACCGAGCCTCCGCAGTAGAGCCCGCCGCCGCCGACCGTAAGAGCCGCGCGGACGTCGGCGTCGGCTTCGACCGTGACGCCCTGGGCGAAGGGCTCGGGGCGCAGCTCGACCAGTGCCCCGAGGCGGGCGCGAGCGGTGCCGGAAGCCGCTGAGAGAGCCAGGTCGACGCCGGGCCACCGGTCGCCAGGCTGCGGCTGTGCCGGCTCCCACGCGGCGGCCCACGAGTCGGGAGCGCCCGAGGCGCCCGGATCGGGAAGCCGGCCCGCCGACACCGAGGGCTGCCAGCGCAGCCGCGTACAGGCCTCATCGAGAGCGTGCCGCAGGGTGGCGCGCGCCCGGAGCTGCCCGTCGTCGCTGGCGACGACGGAATGCCGGGCGCTCACGGCCGCCACGCACGTTGCGGCCAGCAGCGCCGCCAGGGCGGTGATGACCAGCGCAGCCAGCAACGCGTAGCCGTCGCAGCGACGAGCTCTCACGCCCCCGCCCCCATCAGCACCACGTCATACGCCGCCGAGGACGAGGCTCGACCGACTGTGACCTCCACGGTGACGCGCAGGCGCGCCACGCGTCGTGTCCAGCCGCCCCCCTGCAACTCTTCGGCGGTGAGGGCTCGACCGAGCGCATCCAGGTACTCGACACGGAAGTCGGCGACGTGATCCGCCAGGTAGGTGCCCGGAGCATTGCGCCACAGCACTCCCCGGGCGGGGTCCCAGACGATCTGCACCGTCTCGTCCGCCTCCCCCCTATGGCGGTGAAGGAGGCGAAGCGACCGCTGGGCCGGCACGCCTCCCGGAGGGGGCAAAAGGGCCGTGGCGAGCTGCAGGTCGGCCCCGACGGCGCGCACCGCGGCGGCGGCCACCGTCGCCGCCTGCCCGCGGGCGTGCGCCGCGCGCGAGGCCTCGGCCGCGGTCCAAAGCCACGACCAGGCGCCGGCCAGGGTGATCGTGGCCACGGTGAGCGCGACGAGCAGCTCCACGAGCGTCACGCCGCCGGCGTGCCGGTCACGCGCCACCGGAGCCCCCGGTCCCGGCGCCGGGCGAGGGCTCCACCTCGAGGCGCAGGGCGCCCAGGAGAAGCTCGGCTGTGACCTCGCGGCGTCCGTCGGTAGCCGCGAGCCTGATGCTCAGGCACGCGGCCGGCGGCGCAGCGGTACCCCAGGCGGTCCAGCCGGCGAGTCGCTCGGGAGGCAGGGGGACGTACCCGCCCGGATCCGCGCGCACGAATCTGGCCGTGCACACCAGCACCACCTCGCCGATTCGAGCTCTGGTGACGAACGCACCAGGCGGACCCTGGGAGGCGTCGGCAGTGTAGTAGGCCGACTCGCCATTGAGAGTCGTGACAGCGTGCGGGAAGACCGCCGCGACAAGGCATGACGGCTCGGCGCCCGGGACGGGCTGGGGACCGGACCCGACTGGCGACACGAAGTACGGCAGCGCAGTGAGGCGCTGCTGCTCCGCGGCCAGGAGCGCGACGAGGCGCTCGTGACCGGCCAGCCGAGCCTCGGCCCGTTGGGCCTGCGTGATCGTCAGGGTGACGGCAGTGCACGTCAAGAGCAGGATGACCGCGGCCACCGTGACCTCGACGAGCGAGAATCCGGGCTGCCGCGAGCTCACACGCATCGCACGCACCCCGACAGCTGGACGATCACCGTATGCCCGGAGGCCGCTCCGCCGACGACGAACCGGCCGGCACGAGGGCTCGCGGCCCCGGGCAGGCTGGGCCAGCCGCGGGGCCCGAACTCGAGCGTGCCGGCAGGGTAGTTGCTGCTCACATCGGCACCAAGCTCACCGTGCGCGACCTGGCGCTCCGTTCCGTCGGCGACCTCGGTGAGGCAGTAGTCGCCGTCCGGCCCCACGACCACCCGGACCGCACACAAGCGGGCCTGCGCCTGCGCTTGAGCGCAGCGCAGTGCCAGGGCCAGACGGCCCGCGGCGGCGGCGGCGAACTGCCGCCGGACCCCCGCCGCGCTGGGCACGGCGATGGCGGCCACGACGCTGACGAGAGCGAGCACCGTGAGCAGCTCGAAGAGGGTGGAGCCCCGCTGGCGACGCATCGTGCACCTCCGTCCCGTTGCTGGACCTGAGTGGCTCCGGGCCGGCGGTCTCCAAGCCGTCTGAGCCGGTCTCAGAGTAGCGTCGCCGCCCCGGCGGCGGGAGGATGACGAAGCCGGCCGCCCGGTGACGTTCGCGGGCCGCCACGCTCACGTTGCGGCCCGCGGCCCGTCAGCGTTGCGGCAGGGCGAAGCCCAGGTAGAGGTCGATCAGGGCGCCGCCGACAAAGAGCGCCAGTACGGCGCCCGCGGCCAGAAAGGGCCCGAAGGGGATCGCCATCTTGGCGTCCCCCTTGCTGCGCGCCATCAGCGCCACCCCGATCACGGCGCCGCTCAGGAATCCGAGGAACAGCGCCGGCACGACGGCACCGCCGAGGTACACGCCCATACAGAGCGCCATCTTGACGTCGCCGAAGCCCATCCCCTCGACGTGGCGCAGACGAAAGTACACCTCGCCGATGACGAAGAGGAAGCCGGCGGCGGCCACCCCAGCTACCGGGAACTGCCACCAGGGCGCGGCGCCGAAGGCGATCATGAGCGGCAGGCCGAGGGCCGCCGCCGGCAGGATGACGACGTCGGGGATGATGCGCCTCTCCAGGTCCACCTGGCTGACGAGCACCATGACCGAGACGAAGACGAGGTGCGGCACCAGGAGCCAGGAGAGGCCGTCCACGCCGGCGACCGCGACGAACAGCGCCGCCGTGAGCGCTTCACCCAGCGGGTAGCGCCAGTGGATCGGCGCCCCGCAGTCGCGGCAGCGCCCGCGCAGCAGCAGCCAGCTGAGCACGGGGACATTGTCGAGGGCGCGGATCTGGTGCCCGCACCGCGGGCAATGCGAGCGCCCCCGGCTGATCTTCTCGCCGTGCGCCAGGCGCCAGGCCCAGGCGTTGAGGAAGCTGCCGATGAGCAGCCCATAGACGGCGGCGATGACGAGCGGCAGCGCCGTCACGGGAGGCTCATTTACTCGGGCCCCCTGAACAGCTCGGCGACCAGCGCCTCGAAGTCGGCTTTGGGCATCGTGGTCTCAAGCGGTGCCACGGCCCGCAGGCGGGCACCCTTGTCCGTGGGAAGGACCCCGTCGAGGCCGGCCACGGCCTTGAGGCGAGCGTACTTGTCGCCGGCCGCGTATGCCTGCCCCCACATGAGGATGGCCTTCTCCGTCTCGCCGCCCTTGGCGAGCAGCGCCGCGGCGAGGCGCTGAAGGTAGTCCGGGCTCCCCGGGAGCGCGGCGGCCTTTGCGTACCAGTCCGCCGCAATCCGGGCCTTGCCCGTGTTGGCCGCGTAGGAATAGGCGAAGTAGCCCGCGTACGCGGGGAAGCTCCAGTCCTCGGGGTTGGCCTTGAAGCCCCTCACTAAGATCCGGTAGCTCACGTCAGGCCGTCCGGCGTCGATCAGCGCGAACGCGCCGAAGAGGTAGGCGCGGGTGAAGTGCGGGCTCAGCCTGGTCACGAGGTCGACCATCTGGGGGAGTGAGTCGAGGCGCCCGTCGCCCATGATGTGCTCCCCATAGTATTGCACCATGTTCAGGTAGTACGCGTCGGCGACCGAGGTGCGGAAGCTGGGCGAGAAATCGAGGAAGAAGGCGGGCGACGGCACGAACACGCGCGGGTCCGCCGGCGCCCTCGCCGGACGCGCCACCTGATAGGCCCCGACGCCGACGGCGCAAGCGACCACGAGCAGACCCGCGATGGCCCTCCTGAGCACGCTCAGAACTCCTTGCGGCGAAAGACGAGTGCGGCCAGTGACAGGGTGACGACGATGTAGGCGAGAAGATAGGCGATCCAGAGGCCGATCTGCGCCCAGGCGAGCGACTGCTCACCGACGGCGCCGGCCTTCACGTCCACCGCCGCGAAGTTCGGGACGACGACGTACACGAGCCACGAAAGCGCCTCGGTGACGGGATTCCTGCCGAGCCGCGTCAGCGCCAGCACGTTGTGGCTGAGCTGCCCCGCGACGAACACGCAGATGCCGAGCACCGCGGCCAGGACCGCCGAGCCGACGGTGGAGAAGAAGATCGTGACCGCCATGACGGCGAGGAACTGGATGTAGATCAGTACGACGGCCAGCAGGACCATGCCCGAGGCGTCCCCGGCCACGGCCCAGACGAGGGCGAACAGGAACAGGCCCATGCCGCCCAGCACCACAGCCATCGTACCCGCGAGCCCGGCGAACTTGCCGGCGATGAAGGCGGTGCGGCTGACCGGCTTCGAGAACAGGACGAACACGGTGCGCTTCTCGACCTCCTTGTGCACCAGGCTGGCAGCCACGAACACCGCGACGATCAGCCCGAAGCCCGTGACCGCCACGAGGCCGAAATCGGTCATCATGCGGCCCTGCTGGCCAAGGCTGATGCTGCCCAGCCAGAGGCCGCCGACGATCATCAGGAGGGCGAAGACGAAGATGACGGCGAGGACGCGGTCGCGGATGGTCTCCTTGAAGGTATTGAGGGCGATGGCTACGATCTGGTTCACGCCGTCACGACCTTCATGAAGAAGTCCTCGAGGGTGGCGGCGTCGGCCAGCGCTTCCTCGACGCCGCCCTGCCAGACGACGCGCCCCTCGCGCATGATGGCGATGCGCGTGCAGAGCTCGTGCACATCGCCGAGGATGTGCGAGTTGAAGAGCACCGTCTTGCCGCGCCGGTGAAGGCGCTCGATGATGCGCTTGACCTCGAGGCGGCCGATGGGGTCGAGGCCCGTCATGGGCTCGTCGAGCACCACGAGGTCGGGGTCGTTGACCAGAGCCTGGGCGATGCCGATGCGCTGCAGCATGCCTTTGGAGTACTTGCGCAGGTGCGTACCCCCGGCGTTCTCCAGGCCCACGTCGCGCAGCAACTCCTCGACGCGCGAGCGACGCTCGGGGCCGGAGACCCCGACGAGCCGCGCGCAAAAGCCGAGGAACTCGCGCCCCGACAGGTAGTCGTAGAAGTACGGGTTCTCAGGCAGGTAGCCGACTCGGTCGAGGCCGCTGACGCCCAGGGTGACGCTCCCGGCGCTCGGGCGCATCAAGCCCAGCGCGACCTTGACGGTCGTCGTCTTGCCGGCCCCGTTCGGCCCGAGAAGGCCGAAGACGTCGTTCTCGGCCACCACGAGGTCCACGCCCTTGAGGATCACGATCCTGCGGCGACGAAAACCGGCGACGACCGTCTTGTGCAGCCCGCTCACCGTCAAGGCAGGGGCACGCGTCGGCTCCGTCGCGGCCGTGCCCCGAGCCTTGGCGTCTTCGTCCATCACCCTGCCTCCGCACTTGAAGCGATCATCCAGAGCCGGCGCGGTCCCTGCTCCGTCCTCCATCGCCACGCGGGTGCCCGGAGCCGGGTGCGCCGTCGCAAGGGATGTTCGGCGCGGGGGGCGCGGTGTCCTGTCCAGGCCGGGCACAGCAAACGGAGAGGGGCGGGGCCTTCCGGCCCCGCCCCTCTCCACAACGCCGATCTGACGGGATAGTGAAGCCTCAGCGGACGACGAACGTCCCGCTGTTCAAGTACCCCAGCAACGTGAAGTCCGCGCCACTACTGACCTGCTCGTAGTTGAAATCGCCCTTGGTCGTCGCGTCCTGGTCTTCCATGGGCGTATTCGGTGCGGCCGCGAACGGGTTGTTCGGGAACTGATCGATGTACGTCAACAGGTTTGCCTTGGTGACCCACGTCTCCACGGGGTAGGTATCGTTGCTATCCGTCGCGTAGCTCTGGATGCCGACCTGGATGGAGTGGATGCCCTCTTTGACGCTCGAGTCCTTGGCCTTGGCCCTCTGGTTGAGGAACATCGGGATCGCGATCGCGGCGAGGATGCCGATGATGATGATCACGATCAGCAGCTCGATAAGCGTGAACCCCTTTTGACCTCTGGTGAAACGCTTCATCTGCGTACCATCTCCTCTCTACGTTTTGCTGGCCCCATTACAGCCATTGCCTTGTGTAGTACTCCGCTCCGGCCGCGCTCCCTGCCGGTCGACCGCAGACGAAAAGCCTGCGCACCTCTCGCAAACGGCGGGGGCTGCACAGGCTTCTCAGGTCCGTCCTGTGGCGGCAGCCCAGCCGGCTACTTGAGCCCTGTGGCTTTGCGCCCCACCCTCGCGGGTAGTTTGCCTTTGCGCCTCTGCCCCTATACTGCCTCCTTCACCGGATCCTAGACACTTCCTCTGCCAGCCAAGCTTCAATGCGGGATGAAGTCACCCGAGTTCAGGTGCCCCGCCAGCGAGAAGTCCGCGCCACTGCTGAGCTGCGTGTACGTAAAATCGCCTGCCGCCGTCGAGTTCTGCATCGGGACCGGTGACGCTTTGTAGGGGTTGTCCGGCCAATCCCCCATGTAGGGGAAGAGGTTGGCTTTGCTGACCCAGGTATCGGCGGGATACGTGTCGTTGATGTCGGCCGCGTAGCTCTGGATGCCGACCTGGATCGAGTGGACACCTTCCTTGACGCTCGCGTTCTTGGCCTTGAACCTCTGGTTCAGGAACATCGGGACCGCGATGGCGGCAAGGATGCCGATGATGATGATCACGATCAGGAGCTCGATGAGGGTGAATCCTCTTTGTCCTTTTGCGGGTCGCTTCACGGTGATACATCTCCTCCGGGCGCCGACAGCTCTGCCTTCATCCTGCCTCCGCCCGAGAGCCCTAGACACCTTCTGGCAACAACGATCCATCTCTCGGCCCGACCTGCCGTCTGCGCCTATGCTGCCCTCCCGCGCGGTCCTCGGACTGGTACAGACGTCTACCGTATCGGCACGAATGGGAGCAGCTTGAACAGACCCGGCCAAGGTGGGTGCTCTGGTATGATTCCGCCGTGACCACGCGAAGGCCCCCTCTCGATCCGGCTGCCGGCACCACCCCCTGGCTCTCGCGGCGAAGCGTCTGCCTCCTCTTGCTCCTGTTTGCCGCGGCCCTCGCGAGCTCTTTCTGGTTCGAGATCGTCAGGAACACCCTCGAGTCGGTGGACAAGGGCGCCTCAGCCGTCGAGCCGGAGTTCGCGGCGTACACGGGCGGCCACAACTTCGACTTCTTTCAGTACTACGCCGGCGGCCACAACTGGCGCCTCGGGCTCGACCCGTACGTCAACCATCCCGACGAGCCGACGGCCATCCAGCACCCGCGCCATGAAGACAAGACGATCTCGGGCTACATCTATCCGCCGACAGTGCTCCCGGTCTTCGGCGCCCTCGCCCGGCTCGATTACCACGATGCGCGCCACGCCTGGTTCGGGATCACCGTTGCCTTCCTGGCGCTGTCGGTCGCCGTGGCCGTCCTCCTCACCCCCGGGCGGCGGCTCGAGCTGATCACGGCGGCGGTCTTCCTGACGATGTGTTCCTATCCGTTGCTGTTCCACGTGCATCAGGGGCAGATCGATCTGGTCGTGGCAGCACTCTCGGTGAGCGCGTTCCTCCTCTACCCGCGCTGGCGTGGCTGGCCGTCCGCGGCCCTGATCGCCATCGCGATCCTGGTCAAGGTGACCCCGGTGCTCCTGCTGGCCGTCATGGTCCTCTACTTCCGCGATGTCCGCTTTCTGATCAAGGCCCTCATCTGCCTGGCTGCGGGGCTCGCCCTCTCCCTGCTGGCCGTCGCCCCTCACCTCTACGTCGAGTACGTGGGCACGACTCTGCCGCGCATCTCCGGCTCGTCCCCCGACCGTTTCAACCAGACCGTCGTGCGCTTCTGGTCCAGCTGGCCGGTGCTCGCCAAGGGTGTCTCGGCGTTCGGCTACGCCGCCCTGCTCTTCCTCAGCTACGTGGTCGGAAGAAGCTCCCGACGCCTGGCAGGCCCCGAGCGCGAGGTCGACCCCCAGACGGAGGGCCGGGCCGTGCTGCTGCTGGCGGCGCTCATGACGCTCATCTTCTCGCCACTCGCCTGGCAGATGGCGTACGTCGTTGCGATCGTGCCCGCGGCGGTACTCCTGGTGGCTCCGCCGCCGCGTCGCCGCCCCTGGGCGCCCGTGGCCATCGGTCTGGGAGCAGCGCTCATGAGCTCGCGGATCTTCGACGTCCAGGTCCTGGACCTGCTCAACGTGCTGGGCGCCGCCGTCGTCGTGCTGACCCTTCTCTACGGCTACCTGCCGCTGCACGCCGATGGAGCCGCGCCCGCGGATGCGGCGCCGGCGGAGCGGGGGGAAGGCTAGCCGGCGGGCGTCGCTTCCCGGCCGGTCATCAGCACGACGACCAGCAGCAGGGCCTGCACCACCACGAGGAGCGCGTACTTGCTGGCCTGCAGCGACGGCGCCACGACGAGCGACGAGCGGGCGAGTAGGATCACCGTCAGCGCGAGCATCCCAAACAGAAGGGGCCACACCACTCCGGGCTCGCGCCTCATCGTCGCCACCATGGCAGTCAGCACGGCGAGCGGGAACACGCAGAGGACGAGCCTGTAGTCGTGACTGATAGAAGGGACGATGCCCATCAGGGGCACGCTCGCCGCGGCCGCGACGATCGCGTTCCGGTCGCTCCAGCCGCGCCTCACCAGGGTGACCAGCGTGAACCCCCACACCGCCAACGGGACAAGCAACAGCGGGTAGCCGACCCACTCCGGCGCCCACCCAGTGATGTTCTGCAGAATGTGCGCCAGGGCGGCCGACGAATGGTTGCTCCAGCCGAGTGACGCGCGGTTCGCCTGCACCGCGCCGAGGGTGGCGAATGAGTCGCGCAGGTTCGCGGGGCCCGCGATGAGCAGCACGGCGAGCACGCTGACGGCGCCCGGAAGCAGGGCGCGCCAGCGATAGCGCCAGACAAGAAGCACGACCAGCACCGCGGGGTAGAGCTTGAGACCGATGGCGATCGCGAGCACCGCGGCCGGCAACCAGGCAGACCTGGGGAAGCGGATCATCAGCCACACGGCCAGGAGCGAGAACACCAGCGCGTAGAGGTCGATGTTGCCGCGTTCCACCTCATACATGAAGCCGTAGGACGTGACGAGCCAGAGCGCCATGACGAGAGCGAGGGCCTTGGCGCCGACGGCCCGGCCTCGCCCCGGGAGGCCCCGTACGAAGGCGGCTTTCGCAGCTAGCACTCCGCTCAGAGCCGCGGCGGCAAGACCCAGCGCGACCAGCAGCGCCACCTGGACGATGTAGGCTGTCGAGAAGCTCACGAGTGTGAACGGCCGCCCCAGCAGCAGCGTCAAAGGCGGCCAGCCGCTGTGCAGCGTCGAGAACGCCGCCGCCGGATCGTAGAGTCCGTCGCGAAAGTCGATGCCGGTGGGATGCGCAAGCGGCAGCAGCACGCCCCACACGCCGCTCCCGAACTTGAAGGCGTACACGAGGAAGTTCCAGGCGAACCCGGCGGCGACGATCAAGCCGAGCCATCCCGCCACGCTGAGGGCGTTGCGGGCCACGCCGAGGGCAGCCAGACCCGCGATGGCTCCCACGACGGCCAGAGGCAGCAGGTAGGCGAGGCGAGGCACCACCACGTAGTAGCCGCCGCCGCGGGCAAGGACGACCGCCGTCATGCCGGACCCGAAGGCGGCGACGATGAAGCCCAGCCAGGCGCCGCTTGCCCGGAGCACCGCCTCCCGATGCTCTCGCGCCGAGCTCATGCCGCTTCCGCCTCGACGGGCACCGTGGCTTCCCCTGGGTGGAGGCGTCGCGTGGTCACGGCGGCGACAGTCGCTGCAGCACCTGATCCGTGGTCTCGCCGGCAGGCTTCCTATGGAACACGTAGTCTCTGCGGATCAGGGTCGACGGGTACTCGAGGCCACCACAAGCCTCGGCAAGCTGGGACGGGGTTCGGGCCTTTGTCTTCGTCAGCTGAACGACGAGCGTGGGCACGAGGCGATGCCGCTTGAAGTAATCGATCGTCGTCGCGTCGAGCCGCCCTGTCCCTGCGTCGCCATCGATCCAATAGGTGTTCGTCGCGAGCTTGCCATTCCAATACAGCAGAAAGCCGGCGGAGTCGTAGATGACCAGGAGCCTGTCGTCGCCACGCGCTTGCGCCTTCAAGTCGGCGCCGAAGCGGTCCATGAGCGCACGTCGCTGCGGGGTCACCTTCACGCCCCACCACGGGCCCGACGTGAAGCGGCTCGTCAGTTCACGGTATGGGACCTGAACCTGCTGGAACCTGAGCTGGAAGGCGACGGTCACGCCGACGATCGCAACCAGCACCGCGAGGGCCAACCACGGCGCCCGGGAGGCCGCCATCTGGTGGCCGCCGCCAGTGACCGCCTCCAACGACCAGGCCAGGAAGAGCCCGCTGAGCATGACCGCGGGGGCGAACCCCACGGCGGCGTTGGCGAACCCGGAGGCACTCGTGTAGGCGGTCATCGCCCCGGCCAGCATCGCCGGAGGCCAGACCCAGATCAGCAACCTCGCACCGTCCACGCGCCGGTGCGACGGCAGGAAGAGATACAGGTACGGTGACAGGAACGCGAACACGCACACGTACCCCGACGCCCAGATCATCGGCCGCTGCGCCGCCAGCCACAGGGCGAGCGGCAGGGCCGCAAGCAGCGCCCGGCCCACGCGAGGCCAGCGGCGGTAGATGAGGTAGATCACGAGCGCGGCCACGAACATGTACGGGCGCGACGTCAAGAACCACCAGAACGAGGCCGAGACCTGTAGGACCTTCCCCGCTCCGCCGAGTTCGTTCAGTTCGTGAGCGGCCCCAACAGTGAAGCGGTAGGAGCGCAGCAAGTTCCCGGGGCCAAAGCTCAGCAGCAGAAGCCCGAACGGAACGAGCACGACGAGTGCGCCGACGAGCCAGGCGCCCAACGACTGCCGGGCCGCAGTACCGGTAGCAGACGCCTCCGGGTCTGGCACCTCCCCGAACGCCCCTCCGGCGACCATCCCTACGGTCCGCCGCCCTTGGGCGAACACGAAGCAGGCAGCGCAGAACGGCGCGACGAAGAGGAGCGGCGGGTACGCGGCGACGGCGACGGCGAAGGCTGCGCCCGAGGCGAGTGCGTAACGGCGGCTCTTGCCGCGGATCACGACCCAAGCACCCGTGGCCGCGCCAGCCACGAGGAATGCCATCGCCATGCTGTTGTAGCTGAGCTGCGGCGTGGCGAAGAACATGAACGTCACGAACAGCGAGGCCACAGGGAGCGCGAGCTCCCAGCGCACGAGCCGCCGGAGCAGAAGAAACACGGTCATTGCGACGCCGAGCATCATGACGAGGTACCAGTGCCGCATGTACAGCATCAGGCCGGTCGGGTCGTAGTGGCGCACCATCCCGAAGACCTTCAGGAGCGGGTAGGTGAGCAGGCCCGGGATCTGCACGAGGCTCTGCTCATCGACGAACGGCCGGTCGCCCAGCGCCCAGCGCCACGGCACCAGGACGTAGAAGCTCTCCGACTGCAGGTCCATCCCGACGAACAGGCGGACCCACGTGAACCCCACGGCGGCCGCGGCCGCGACAAGGGCGACGCCGGCGAAGGCGACCGAGGTCCGGGCGCCAGCGGACCGTCGCCGGCTGGATGCGATCTCGCCGCCCCCGAACCTGGCTGGCTCACGGACGTGCATCATCCAGCCGAGGGCGGCGCGTGCAGGGCGGCCTGACTGTGGGCTTCGTCCGCCGCGTGCAGTTCAGCGGCCGTGATGTGCCTGGACCGGCGCCACCAGAACGCCCGCGCCGGCGCTGCGCAGCCGCGCAGCAGCGCCCGCAGCGGGGCCACGCGCGCCGCGAGGCCCACCGCCGCCCGGGTCGTCCGCGGATAACGGAAGACGCGCATCCGTTCAAGCAGCTCCCGGGGCTCGCCGTCGGCGGCCTCCGCCGCGAGGAGGAGGAGCCTCGGCACCGTGAATTCGCGCCGCACCACCCGCAGCGCCGCCCCGTGCGCCGGTTCACGCGGGAAGAACTGATCCACCAGGCGCGCATACCAGACGAAATCGATGCGCGCCCGGTTGAACAGCCCGTGTTCCATGAGTCCTTCGTTGTCGCCGCGGCACAGAACGAGAGGCTCGGGGACATACTCGACGTGCGCCCCGGAGGAAAACACGCTGAGTAGCTTCGCCGTGTGCACGTACGCCGACCCGAGGTACTCGTCCATCGGCGGCGTGCCGTCCCAGCGCGACTTCCTGACCACCGTCGACGAGAGATAGCTGAGCAGCGCGCAGAGTCCGGTGGACGCGTCGAGGTACCGGCGGACATCGCCGCCGCGGCGCGTGTCGAACTCGGCCCGTCCGTCGGTCCTGAGGAAGTGGTCGATCCGCGCCGGCTGCATCCAGTAGTCGCACCAGACGCGGTCGAAGAGGAGGATGTCGGGGTCCGCCTCATCCAGCAGGTCGAGGACTCGCGCGACCGACCCGGGGCGGGCGACGTCGTCGCTGCCGAAGAGCCAGCAGAACTCCGCGTCGGCATGCGCGACCGCACTCAGGAAGTTGTGGTCCGGCCCCCGGTTCTCAGGAGCACGGACGTACCTGATCTGCCTCCACCGCCTCGCGTAGTCCCGGCAGAGGTCCTCGGTCCCGTCCGCGGACGCGTTGTCCGAGACGACGATCTGGATACCCTCGGCACCCGGCTGATGCACGAAGCTGTCGAGGAGCGGGCGCAGAAGTTCCTCACGGTCGAAAGTAGGTATGCAGACGGCCAGCTTGGGCGCCATCACGCTCGTCGCTCCCGGCGACGCTCCCGCTCCCCATCGAGCGTGCGCCGGATACCGTCCGGCAGAGAGACCTTCGGGGCCCAACCGAGCGAGCGCAGCGCCGACGTGTCCGCGCAGGAGTGCATCACTTCGTGCCTGCGGTACGACAGCGCTCCGAAGAGCGGGACCGTCGGCGAATCCGCTTGTTCGCGTAGCACCTCGACGAAGCGGCGGATGGTCACCGGTTCACCGCTGCCCACACCGAACTCGCGGTAACCCAGGGGCAGGCCGCGGGCGTTCCGCAGGATCGTCAGGAACCCCGACACCACATCGTCGATGTAGACGAAGTCGCGCTCCTGTTCACCGGGGGTCAAGGGATAGGTGGCCTCCCCCGCCAGGAACGCACGCGCGGCGTGCGTCGCGAACTTCACGTCGTCGTCGCCGGGACCGTAGAAATGCTCCACGCGCACGTCGAGAAACCGGAGCGGCCAGTCCGTGGCCACGAGCTTGCCCCATTGCGAGAACTGGTGTTTGGAGAGAGCGTAGCCGTTGAGCGTCTCGGACAGCGCGGTCCCCGCACTTACGAATGTCGGGACACCGGCCGCCGCTGCGGCGTCAAGCAGTCTCAGCGGCAGCGCCGTGTTGCCTTCGAGCAGCTCGGCGCACGTCTCCCCGCTGCGGCCGTAGACGCCCGCGGCGTGCACCACCATGTCGGGGTTCACCGCCGCCAGGCTGCTCTCGACTCCTGTCTCCTCGAGGTCAAACAGCTCCACCCCGTCGAGTCCGCTGAGGCGCGCCGCGTCGGAGCTGCGCCGCTTGAGCACGGCGACGCGATGGCCTTCGGCGACGCACGCCGCCGCGAGCCTGCTCCCGAGGTAGCCCGTCCCGCCCAGGATGAGCAGGGTGCTGCTCACCATCGGGACGTCGTGCCCAGACCCTTGCTACCCATCAGCCTCGCCTCCGGGCGACGCCGGCCGCGCTTCCCGCCATCGAGCGCAGGCCTGGCTTCAGGTGGCTTACGAAGAACTCCCCGAGATAGGGCCACTTCGTGGCCACGTCCCACAGGATCGTCGGCGCCTTTGTGCGATAGAAGGCCCGGTACAGCTGGGACTTGCGCCTCACCAGGGTGTCCGCCGTAAAGTCCTCAGTCGCGAACACCGGCACCCCATAGGTGTCGGAGGCGACTTTCACCGGACCGTCGATGCGACCGCTCCGGAGCAGCTCGTCGTAGAGCTTGGTCCCAACATGCGGGAAGGTGAACGAGACGACGATCCAAGTGAGCGGGAGCTCCGCGACGAAGCGCACGGTCTCCCGGAAGCGCTCGTCCGTCTCGCCCGGCATGCCGAGCATCAACAGCCCGCCGACCGGCACGCCGGCGTCGCGGAACGCATGGACGGCCCTGCGAATCTCGTCGTTGGTCACACGCTTGTTCATCGCGCTGAGGCGAAAGTCCTCGGACCCCGTCTCAATGGCGACGCAGACCGACTTACAGCCCGCAGCCTTCATCGCACGGGCCATCTCGGGGGTCGCCCCCTTCGCCGAGATACCGTTGGGCGTGTTCCAGCGGATCGGATAGCGTCGCCGCACGATGCCCTCGCAGATCTCGATCACCCGGTCGCTGCGCAACGTGAAGTTGTCGTCCATGATGAACAGATCACGCGCGCCCCACTTGCCCACCATCTCGTCGATCTCGGCCAGGACGTTCTCCGGCGAGCGGGGCCGCCACCTCTTCCCGTGGATCATCCACATGTTGCAGAAACTGCACTGGTGGGGGCACGAGCGGCTGGTCAGCAACGAGAGGGACGGCCGGTTCCCGATCCCATAGATAGCCAGCCGCTTTCCCATGAACCCTCTGATGTCCACGAGGTCGCGCGCCGGGAACGGCACTGAGTCCAGGTCCTCGATGAACGCGACCTTCGGGTTGGCGCGCACGCTGCCTTGGTCGCGCCAGATGAGGCCGTCGATCGTCGTCGGCACCGGCCGTCCGGCGGCCAGCGCCTCGAGAAGCTCCACGAAAGTCGCCTCGCTCTCGCCCTGGAGCGCGTAGTCGACGTGCACGCACTCCTCCAGGATCGCCTCGCGGCTCACCGAAGGGTACACGCCCCCGGCGACGGTGACTGTAGCCGCCGAGACTTCCTTCGCGAGGCGCGACAGCTGCCTCGCCCCGTCGAGGTTCAGGGCCTGGTGGACGGACACCCCGAGCACGTCCGGCCGGTACTCCTCGAGGACTCGCCGCACCTCCTCGTCGGGCCGCCCGTACAGGAAGCCAGCTGGGACGCGCGCCGGCGCGCACACCGTGGGGTCATAGATCCGCACGTCCACGCCCGCGCGCCGCAGGCTTGCGGCCAGATAGAGCAGGCCGAGCCGCTCAGTCGACCCACTCTCCTTTTGGGGAAGGATGTACGGCGCGACGGCCAGGAGGACTTTCACGTCATCTCCGGATCCAACATGGTCAGAGTGTAGCGCACGAGCAAGTATCGGCAGCCTGGCCTGATGGCGTAGCCCTTGTCGACTGCAAAGGTCTGGTTCGGAAGGGCCAGGCGGCACTTGTCGGGCGTGTTGTAGCGGCCCATGCCACGTGCTAGGTTCGCCGCATGGTCGATCCGGAAACGTCTTCCCTGGCGCGCCGTCTTCCACGAGCGAGCGCGCTGATCTTCACCGGGAACTTCGTCGCCGGCGTGTGTGTCTACGCTCTCCAGGTCCTGATGGGCCGCCTGCTTCAAGTCCAGGACTACAGCCTCTTCTCGGCCCTCATGGGCATGTTCAACATCGCGTCCCTCCCGCTGACAGCGCTCTTCATGGTCGTGACCCGGCGCTTGGCCCTGTGGCCGGAACTCAAGGATGCCAAGGGCGCCGCGTCCCTGCTCGTCACAGCCGAGCGGCGCCTCGGCCTCGCGCTCCTGGTGGTCTTCATCGCGGCCCTCGCAACCTCCTTCGCTGTCGCGGGCGCGCTGGGCAGCGACTCGCCGCTGCCGGTCATGATCTTGTGGGCGGCGATCTGCCTGAACGCGTTCGTCTGCCTGTATGCCGCGGCCCTTCAAGGCATGCACCGGTTCTCACAGATCGCCGTGGGCAACGCGGCCATCCCTGCGCTGAGGATCCTCCTCTGCGCGGCTCTGGTGGCGCTCGGCCTTAGCGTGTCCGGCGCGATGACGGGCCTCCTGTTTTCACTCCTCGCCGGCGCTGCCTGGTACTGGTGGCTCACCGGGCGCGCCCTGGCGAGGGCCGGCTCTCGCCCGACAAGGGGGTCCCTCTTCACAACGCGTGAGGGCCTGATACTCGCCACCAGCAGCCTCGGCTTCATCGCCCTCACCCAGCTCGACTACGTCATCGTCCGCATCGCCTGTACGCCCGGGCAGGCGGGCCTCTACTCGGCGGGAGCAGTGCTTGCAAAGGCCGTCCTCTGGCTCCCCGCCGGGATCACGGTGGCCCTCTACCCCACCGTCGTTTCGGAGAACGCCAGCAACCAGCCGAGCGCTCATCTCCTTCACAAGAGCCTCGGGATGGCCGCGCTCTTCTCTGGCCTGCTTGCGCTCACTCTGGCTGTGGGTGCCGGCTTCTGGGTCCGGCTCCTCTACGGCGCCGAGTACGCCGGAGCGGCCCCATACCTGCGCTGGCTGAGCCTCATCTACCTGCCGATGGCGCTGGTGCTCGTTGTCGACAACTATCAGCTGGCCCTGGGCCGTGCACGGTTCATACCGCTCTACTTCGCGGGAGCGCTCGCCGCGTGGATCGCGTTCGCGTTCCCCGGCGCGACGCCGACGCGACTCGTTGTCGTACTTGGCGCAGCGTCGGTGTGTTGCTCGGTGTGGGCTCTCCGGATCGTGCTCTCGGACAGGGGGCAGTCAAGACTCGTCTCGCTATGACTCTCCGCTCGGCCGTCAGCTTGCGCGACCGTAGAGCACGGTCTCGAACGCGAGCTCGCTATGATGGCGAAGGAAGAGGCTGTAGCCAGCATCGAGCGCATCGATCCAGGCCGGGATGCGCCAGAGGTCGGCGGCTCGATGATACGCCGCGATGGCGAGCGTCGGGTGAGACGCCACGAGCGTGCGCCGTGCCCCCCTCAACGCAGCCCCCTCGGCTCCCTCCACATCCAGTTTGAGGTAGGTGACCGCGGTGCCCGCGGTGCCGTCCACGGTCAGCACGTCGACAGCCTCGCTCCCCTCGGCCGTGACGGCGCCGTCCATTCCGGAGGTCGCGCTGAAGCGCGCCGCGCCGGCGACGTCGGAGAGGGCGGCGGCATGCATGCGCACTTCACGCATCGCGCTCAGGCGGCGCCGCGCCCGCTCGGCCTGCCGCGCGTCGGGCTCGAAGAGCTCCAGCGCGCGGCCCGGCCCGCCGTTGCGCCTCACAAACTCGGCGGCAGTATCCCCGTCGTAGGCGCCGCCGTCGACAAAGACGGCGTCCGGCCGGGCGCGGAACACCTCGGGAATGAACCATTGGTCGCTCGAACACGCGGTGCGGAGGGGGGCGTCAGAGAACGTGAGCCGGTGCTCCAGGACGGCGCACAACACGCGCCGCGAGGCCGGATCGGCCAGTCGCCCCATGAGGCCGATGTAGCGGAAGCGGTCTCCTCGGAGCACGCCGAGGTAGCCACACTCCGGCTCCTTCGGGGCGCCAAGGAGAAAATTGAACTCGGAAAGTCCAAGCACGCGCCCGGCGCCCAACTCTTCGAGCTGGCCGCGGATCTCCGCGTGATGGCGCCCGACGCAGACCACGACGGCGGCGGCGCGCAGGTCAGGGTCGCCCGGCGGGCGCACCGGCAGGCCCTCCAAACGGCTTCCCTGCAGCCGCGTGTCGTTGTCCAGGAACCCGAGGGGGGTCACCCCTTGCGACGCGGCGAGCGCTGCGGTCTGCCGCCCGACGAGCCCGGCGCCGAACAGCCACACGCGAGCAGCGGAGTCGAGGGCGGGTCCGAGGTGCCGCGTCACCGCCGCGCTCAACTCCTCCGGGAGGCACGTCAGCAGCAGCCTGCCGACCTCGCGATCGGCGAGCGGCTCGACGCAGGCCCCCAGCGCCGAGAGGTCGGCGACTTCAAGGCCGTCCGCGAACTCGTACCACGACCTGGGCGTCGCACACAGCCGCACGGGCAGATCGCGCCGCCCGTCCGCGGTGCCGGGCCAGGGATCCTGATCAGCGCGCACCAGCTCGACGCCGGATCGAGAGAGTGACGCGCGCAGCGCGGCGACCTGCTCCTCGGAGGCGATGCCACGCCGGTCGGCGTCCACGCTGAGGACGATGCGAAACGTCATGGACCTGTCCCTCCGGCTCCCGTGCTGGCGACGCGCTCGGTTCACTGCTCGTCGAAGTTGACCCGTTCCTTCTCGACGACCAGCGGCCTGTGACGCACCTGTTCGAAGATCAGGCCCACGTACTCGCCGACCAGCCCGAGGCAGAAGAGCTGCACCGCGGCGAGGAAGAAGGTGCCGATGAGGATCGGCGCCGTGCCGACGGTGAAGAAGTTCCAGAAGAGAAGTTTGGCCACCAGATAGCCGACGGCGATGAAGAAGAAGACGACGGCGACGGCGAGACCTCCCAGAGTCATGACCCGCAGGGGCGCCCGCGAGTAGGTCGTGATACCGAGCATCGCCAGATCGAAGAGGTCGAAGAAATTGTGACGCGAGATGCCATGCTTGCGCTCCGGCTGGTGATAGTCGACGAACGCCTTCTCGAACCCGATCTCGCTGACCATGCCCCTGAAGTACGGGCTCGGGTCGTCCAGAGAGCGCAAGATCTCGATGATGCGGCGGTCGAACAGGCCGAACCCGATGAAGTTCCTGATCTGCTCCACGTGCGACATGCGCCGGATGAGCCCGTAGAAGACTCTCCGCGCGCTGCGCAGAAAGAGGCCTTCCCTGGCGCCGGTGCGCACCGCGATCACCATCAGGTAACCCTGTTCCCACTTGGCGACGAACTCGCCGACGCACGAGACCGGAGTCTGCAGATCAGCGACCAAGGGCACCACGGCGTCGCCCGTCACCTGCAGCACCCCGTGGTACGGCGAGCGGCTGAGCCCGAAGTTGCGGCTGTTGACGATGATCTTGACGCGGCGATCCCGCGCCGCGATCTCCTTCAGGATCTCGACCGTACGGTCGGTCGACGCATTGTCGATGAAGACGTGCTCGAGGCGGTAGTGCGGCAAGGCCGTGTCAAAGTAGTCGCGCACGGCCTCATAGCACTCGCGGATGCCGGCCTCCTCGTTGTAGCAGGGCGTCAGGACCGAGATCGTCTTCTCTGGCACGCGATCACCGCCCCGTCACGTCGTAGCCGAAGCGCCTCAGGGAGCGGTTGATCAGACTCTCGATGTCGCCGTCCCGCAACGGCACCGGGGCCTCCTTGTCCGCCCACACCCTGTCCGCCCGAACCCGCTCGTAGATATGACTCTCCAATTCGCCCGGCGGCAGGGCGACCCTTCCGAGCCCCTCGACTATCCCGTCCCGCAGCCCGGTCTCGGCAAAGAGCCCTTCCCACCAGCCGACAAGGTCGTCGAGCTTCACGAGGCCAAGCTCGGGTGCGCGGAGGCCAAGCTCCGAGAGCAATCGCGCCTCCCGATCTGCCAGGGCCGGCCGATGATGCTCCACCGCGGCACGGAAGAAGACGAACAAGGTCTCCGGGTGTGTCAGCCCTGAGCGCTCGAGGAGGGCGCCGGCCGCCTCGTGGATGTCGCCGGTGCGCACGTTGGAGATCGCCATCCCCCCGATGGTCGCGGCGTACAGCAGTTCGAGCCGCCGCGAGGAGCTGCGATCGCCGCCCCGCACAACGGCCTGGAGTGCGCTCATGGCTCGGCACATGCCTTCAAGGGACAGCATCTCGTTGAACCAGGAGCGCTCCTCCCTGCAGAGGAACGACTCCCAGCAGTGCGTGAACGCGTCGAACGCCGAACCCACCAGCAGAGAAGCAGGAGCGTCCTCGAGGAAGGACGGGTCGAGTAGTACCCAGTCGGCGAGCAGCCGCCACGACTTGCCGTGGACCTTGGCGCCGTTCCGCGAGTCATAGGTGACGTAGTAGCGACTCGCCTCCGCACCCGTGCCGGCAGTCGTGGGCAGACAGATGAAGAGCGGCTTGCGCTCGCCGTCCAAGGGGCTCAAGCCGCGGCGCTCCCCCATACCGACGCCGTCGTAGGTTCCGTACAGGCGCTGCGCGATCACGGCTTTGGCGGCGTCGACGGTACTCCCTCCCCCAACCGCCAGCACGGCGTCGACTGCATCGGCGCCCGCGTCCATCGCGGCGCCGATCTCGGCCGTCCGCGGCATCGCGGTCACGACCGACGTGAGGAGCAGGCGCGAGCCAAGAGCCGCGCGGACCTCGTCGATGAAGGCCGAGTGCGCGAAGTAGGCGTCGACCCAGAGCGCGACGCTGGCCTCACGCCCCAGCAGGTCGAGGGTCCGCTCTCTGCAGCCGACGCCCCACAACACGGTCCCCGGAAAAGCAAACCGCTGTAGGGCGGGGGTGTTGAACAGCAACTCGAGGTCAGTGCTCACGTTCGGCGTCCTTCGAACCTGCCGTCGCCCAAGCACGCCCGAGCAGCGTTTCGCGATCGATCTGGTCTCTGTGCCCGTCGTACCATCGGTACAGGGTGGAGATACCGTCACGCAAGGCGGCGGCCTTCCATCCGGAAGCCGTCACGAAGGCGCCCGGATCACCGACGTAGGCGTTGCTGCGGCCCGGCGCCCGCACGACGACGGGAAGATCCTTGCCGGACTCGGTCCGGACGAGGCCGGCGAGCTCGACCAGGGACCAGGCCTCACCGCGGCACACGTTGAAACTGCGCTGCTCGGTCTCATTCGCGACGCACCAAGCGACCGCGGCGACCACGTCGTCCACCGCGATGTAGTCGAACAGCGCGTCGCGACCCACTTCGATCGGGAGGCCGAGCACCGCGTGGCAGCAGGCGTTCGAGAGGAAGCGCAGACGCCAATCCTCATATCTGCCGAACACACCGAAAAGCGAGAGGTTCACGAAGCCGGGGGTCGCCTCGCAGTGCTTTCGCAGCAGGTACTTGGCGTATCCGTAGTGGTCGCCAGGGACCGCCTCATCGAAACCGGCTTCGGTCACCTGCACGAGGTCACGCTCGCGGCCGTATTCTGCGCCCGACCCCAGGTGCACGAGCCGCCCGAAGGCCGAGGGGACGCGGGCCACGTTGTGGAACATGCGCAGGTTGTTCTCGAGGACGAGACGGCGGTCCTTGGACGAGGTGCGAGTGGCGTCCCAGGTGGCGGCGTACACGACAACGTCGAACACGTGGGAGCGCAGAAAGGCGTGCACGGCCTCGGCGTCGAGCAGGTCCAGCTCTGCGCGCGTCGGTGCGACGACGTCGAATGACCCGCGCAGCCCCTCGACGAGGTTCCTGCCGATGAACCCGCTACCGCCGGTGATCAAGAGGCGCATCGTCCCGGCTCCCCCTCAGGCGAGCATGTTGACCGCGAGCTCGTCGCGATCGAGGAACGGCCACAGGTCCTCGAGCGGACGCGACGTGACAGATCCGTCCGCCGCGACGCTCGTTGCCAGCCGCGGCTGCGTGGCGAGGTCGCGGTCCACCATCAGTTCACAGACGGCCGGCCCAGCCATGTCGAGAGCCCAACGGACGCCTGCGCCAACGTCGGCTCCGCGCTTCACGCGAATCGCCGGAAGGCCATAGGCCTGGGCCACGGCCACGATGTCAGGCAGAGTCAGCCCGCTCCCCGGATCCGCGCCGAGCAGCGCGTCGAAGTACCTCTCCTGCGAGGCGCGGATCGACCCGTAGCCGTCGTTGGCGAGAACGAAGATCTTGATGGGAAGCCCGAGCCTCCGAACGGTCTGCAGCTCCTGGATGTTGTGCTGCAGACCGCCATCGCCGACGACGGTCACCACGCGTTTGCCGCTGGCGACGGCCGCCCCGATGCTCGCCGGCAGCCCGAAGCCCATCGACCCCAACCCCGGCGAGTTGAACACGCGCTGGCCAGCCTTGACGCGAAACGCCTGCAGGACGATCTCCGCACAGCTTCCGCTGCTGCCGGGGACGAGCACGTCGTCGGGGCCGAGCTGCTCTCCCAGCGCCTCGACGAAGGCATACGTGTCGACCGGCCCCGCAGGGTCTGGGGGGCTTTGCGGGGCGACGGGATAACGGCGCTTCCACGCCATGCACCGGTCGAGCCAGCCCTCCTGATCCAGCCACGGTCGCGCCTGCGCTTCAAGCTCTCGCAAGAAGATCCCTGCGTCGGTCACGGCTGCCACATCAACGGCAAAGTCGAGCTTCGCCACCTCGTTGGCATCGATCTCGACAACGACCTTGCGGGCCCGCGGCGCAAAACCGGCAAAGTCGAAGCCGACCTGCGCGAGGTCCATTCTGGCGCCCAGCGTGATCAGGAGATCGGCGTTCTGCTGCGCGAAATTCGCCCCCCGCTGGCCGATCGAGCCAGGGCGCCCGACGTACAGCGGGTGGTCCTCCGGGAGGAGGTCCGCTGCCTTCCACGTGGTCAGGATCGGGATCCCGACGGCCTCGGCCCAGCGCCTGAAGGCGTCCGCCGCGCCCGCCAACCTGATGCCGTTGCCCGCCAGCACCGCCGGCCGGCGGGCGTTCGCGAGCAGGTCCGCAGCTTCGCGCGCCAAGGCGGCCACGCGCGCGCCGTCGTCCCTCGCCTCCCCAGTCATGCGGCCGGCGAGGGAATCAACGTCGACCGACGCCCCTTGGACGTCCAGCGGGATGTCGACCCACACCGGGCCCGGACGGCCCGAACGGCAGGCGTGAATCGCCTCGTCCAGGTGAAGGCGGATGTCTCTTGGGTCGCGTACCGTCGCGGCGTACTTGGTGATGGGGCCGACGAGCGACACGATGTCGACCTCCTGGATGCCCATCTGGCGCACGTGCCATCTGGCGATCAGCTCGCCGCTCTTGGCCTGCCCGGAGACGACCAGCACCGGAATGGAATCGATCCACGACGCCGCGACGCCGGTGATCGCGTTTGTCGAGCCTGGACCCGCGGTGACCAGAGCGACTCCCAAGCCGCCGGTGCACTGGCTGTAGGCGTCGGCGGCGACCGCCACCGCCTGCTCGTGAAGGCAGAGAATCGGTGTCAGCCGCTGGTCGCGCCGCAGGGAGTCGACGAGATGCATGCAGCCTCCTCCGGGAAGGAAGAAGACGTGCCCGACCTCGGCGGCGAGACGCGCCATGACGTAGTCGGAGACCTTCGTCCTCAAACCGACCTCCACGGCAGCGACTCCTCGGACGGCCGCGCGGCGGCTCGCGCCAGTGCGGCGAGCTCCGAGAGCAGATCAGCCACCGGCCGGCCGGAATCCGCGTTCCACGGCCGGGGGAAGAGCAGCGCCGGAACGCCGGCGCGCCGGACCGTGTCGACGTTCTCCTGGCTGTCGTCGACGAAGACGTCCGCCACGCCAGCCCAGGCGATCCATGCAGCCTTGTCGTGCTCCATGGGCGCCGGCACATCGCCCTGTCGCGGCGAAGGGACGACGTTGAAGGAGCGGATCCAGCTGCCGTAGTGCCGCAGGACCCAGGCAGCGGACAGGCCGGCAGCGTGCAGCGGCACGGCGGTCAAGGCGACGTGCCGAAACTGGGCGCCGTGTTCGCCGAACCATTCCCGCACTTCGCACAGCGGCGGCTGCTCCACGCAGACGCCGCTGTGCCTGAAATCGTCCAACGAAGCGAGGTACGCGGCCAGGCTCGTGCCGAGCAGGGCATGGGGCGGATTCTCCGTGAGTTCGGCAAAGGCGGGCGCGTCGGGATGAACAGGGCGCCACATCTGCGCTAGCCAAAGGCGCGTGAGGTCGTTGAGGACGTCGTCCACATCCCAGACGATGGTGAGCACGCGTCCTCGCTCACCGTGGCGGGGCGATCAGCCAGTCCGCCCAGAACGTCATCTCGGTCTTGCGGTGGAGGTTCGCCGCGATGGCGTCATCGTCGTAGAAGGAATCGTCCTTGTGATGCGTCGTGGAGATCTCCTCGACGACGACGCCTCCCTGCGTCGAGAACTCGTGTGACACGTTGCGTTCGACCACGGCGAAGTCGCCGGCCTTGTAGGACCGCTGCGCGCCGCTGAGGCTCAACGTCATGTCGCCGTAAAGCACGTGGAAAGTCTCCTCCTTCAGCCGGTGCGCGTGACACGGGTGCTTCTGACTGGGGATCAGGATGAGCAGCTTCTTGCAGTACTCGCGATTGACGATATTGATGATGCACGCACCCCACTCCTCGAACCGGTCGATGCCGTAGTGGTGCGAGATCTCGAAGTCCAGACGATCCGGTAAGGCGATCCCCGAATCGCGGAGGAGCACGCTGACCTTGGAGACGATCTCCAGAATGCGCTCGCGGTGGTCGACCCGGTCCACCTGGTCCGCGGTCAGCGGCGCCGCCGCAGAGATCGGAGCCTGGGTCGTGAGTTCGGCATACTTGGACAGGTCGTTGGCCAGGATCTGACCGGGTTGGCAAGGGAAGGCGAGGAGCAGGTTCTCAGGCTCGACGCGCTCGCCGGCCTTCAGGTCGACGCGGGCGAACGCCCCACGCTTGAGGCCGCGCAGATCCTCAAGCTCCTTCTCCGGCAGGCTGCGACGCCGGCCGCGGACGCCGCACATCTGGTAGGCGGCCGCCGCCGCCGTGAGCCAGCCACGCGCCTGCTCCGGCGTCGCCGAATATGCGTTCGCTGCGTAGTGGTCCGTCACCAGAGCGACGTGCTTCTCGAATATGTTGGCGCCTTTGGCCACTGCGAGCTTCACCGCCTCGGTATCGTCCGGCGGTTCGTGCGTCGAATAGCCGACGGCGGCCGACGGGTACCGCTCCCGTAACAAGTCGATCTGATTGAGCTCGAAGTGCCCCATTTGGGTGGGGTATTCCCCCACGCAATGCAGCAGGGCGAACTCCTTCTCGCGATGTTCCAGGAAGAGGGCCACACGATCGATGTCGTCGAGGGTCCCGCCGGCAGTCGACGCGATGATCGGCATCTCAGTCGTGACGACACGCTCGAGCAGCGGCCAGTCGGTGAGCGAGCAGCTGGCGATCTTGAGGATGTCATAACCCTCCTCCTGGATGCGCTCAACCGAGAGTTCATCGAACGGCGTGCAGACCGCGAGCAGCCCGTGCTCTCTCACGCGATCGCGAAGCCGGCGAAAGTCGTCCACCGCCAACCGCGTCTGGGTGAAGCGACGAACGTGCTTGAGGTCGTCGCGCCCTCGATATGGAGGATGGATGAACGTGTCCAGGTCGCGGTACTGGAACTTCACGCCGAACCGGAAGGAAAAGTCCACCGTGATCTCGTGCAGCGCATCGACAAGGCGCAGGCCATGCTCGACATCGCCCATATGGTTATTGGCCATCTCGAAGATGAAGAGCGGCTGTTCGTCGCGTCCGAGCATCGCTGGTCCTTTGTCAGGTGGCGCTGGAGGCCTGTCTCTGCCACCTAGCCGGCACGCCGCGCCTCAAGCTACATAGTACGCCGCCGGGCGCCCAGCGCCTGCCGGGTGAGACGCCGGCCCTTGGAGCGCGCCCTGGCAATGCCCACCCGCAAGCACGTGGGTGTGGCCTCCCAAATGGACGGAGACCTGCACCGTTGCGGGTCATCCCGGCCGGCCGCAGGCTGCGGCGATCTGCCCGGCAACGTAGCCGAGCATCTCGTCCGTGAGGCCCGGATAGACGCCGACCCAGAAGGCGTCTGCCATGAACCGGTCGGTCTCGGCGAGCTCCCCCACGACTCGGTAACCGCCGGCCAAGCCCGGAGTGAGGCCGGCGCGCGCCCTCATGGCGTCGAAGCAAGGCTGCCGGACCATGTTGCCGGCGAACAGCATGCGCGTCTGGATGCGGGCGGCTTCGAGACGCGAGACCATGCCGTCGCGGCTCAGCCCCGCCTGCTTCGCCGCAGCGGTGAGGGTGAGCAGCAGGCCGAACCAGCTGGGATCGCTGCCGGGAGAGGGCTTCTGGATGTGAAGCAGGTCGGCCAGTGGCGCGAGCAGGCGAGACAGCGTCTGGTGGTGGGCGCGGCGCAGGCGCGTGAACTCAGGAAGCTTCGCCAGCTGCGCGCACCCCACCGCCGCCTGCATCTCAGTCGCCTTGAGGTTGTAGCCGAACTCGGAGAACACATACTTATGGTCGTAGCCGAACGGCAGCTCACCGAATCGTCGTCCGAAACGTCGTCCGCAGCGATCGTCCTCGCCACTCCGGCAGCTGCAGTCGCGCCCCCAGTCCCGCAGCGAGGCGACCACAGCGGCGAACTCGGCATCGTCGGTGCAGACGGCTCCTCCCTCGCCCATCGTCATGTGATGTGGCGGGTAGAAGCTCGAGGTCGCCAGGTGCCCGAAGGTCCCGGTGGGCCGCCCCCGGTACTTCGAGCCGAGGGCGTCGCAGTTGTCCTCGATCAGCCAGAGGCCGTGGCGCTCGCACAGCGCAGATACGGCCTCAAGGTCGAACGGAACACCAAGAGTGTGTGCGAGAAACACCGCCCTGGTGCGTGGGCCCACCGCAGTCGCAAGCTGCTCCACATCGACGTTGGCTGTGTCACCGCGCACGTCAACGAACACGGGGACCGCCCCGAATTGCACGATCGGAGCCACCGTCGTCGGAAAGCCGGCGGCGACGGTGAGCACCTCATCGCCGCGAACGAGGCGCCGCGCGCCCAGCTTCTCGGACGTGAGCGCCATGAACGCGAGCAGGTTGGCGGACGACCCCGAACTCACGAGGAGGCAATGTCCGGAGCCCAGGCTAGCCGCGAACGCGCGCTCGAACTGCTCGCAGTAGCGGCCGTGTGTGAGCCAGAAGTCCAGAGATGCGTCCACGAGCCTGCTCAGTTCGTCGTGGTCGAAGACGCGCGCGCCGTACGGCACCCTCGACTCCCCCGGCACGAAGGGAGCGGCGTCCCCTCCCCACACCCCCTCGTAGTACTGCTTCACAAGGCCGAGGATATGGGCACGTAGCTCTTCGGTCTCCGGCGACCTCACACGAGCCCCGCAGCGGCGCGGGAGTACGCCTGGATATCGACTCGACATGCGGACCGCAGAGCCGCTGAGCCACCGCCTTCATAAAAGGTTCGGTACCAGGCGGCGGCGGCGTCCACGGCCTGTCTTACGCTCCAGACCGACTTCCAGCCGAGCACACGCTCGGCCTTGCCGGCGTCAAGCGCGAGCAGGCTCGCCTCGTGAAGCTGCCCGGTGGCCGCCACCCGCTTCCATGTGCCTTCGCCCCAGGCGGCGAGCAATTGCTCGACCACCTCGCGCACGGTGACCCGCGAGTCTGGGCCCGGACCGAAGTTCCAGGCCGTGGTCGCCGTTCCGAGGTCTGCCGAGACAGCTGTCCACAGGTACTCGGCCAGCCGGAGGTAACCCGACAACGACTCGAGCACGTGTTGCCAAGGGCGAACCGCGCCGGGGTTGCGGACCTCGATCGCGGCCCCGGTAGAGAGCGCACGCACGCAGTCGGGAAGAATGCGGTCCTCGCCCCAGTCGCCGCCGCCGATGACATTGCCGGCGCGCGCGGACGCCACCAGCGGCTTGCCTTCGCCGTGAAAGTAGCTGCGACGGTAGGCCTGCGTGATGAGCTCGGCGCACCCTTTGCTGGAGCTGTACGGGTCGGACCCGCCCAGGCTGTCGCCCTCAACGTAGGCTCTGGTCGTCTCGAGGTTCTCGTAGCATTTGTCGCTGGTGACGTTCACCACTACGCGGGGGCCACGGCCCGAATCGGCGAGCGCACGCAGCTCCTCCAGCACGTTGACCGTCCCCATGACGTTGGTCTCGTACGTGAGGTGCGGTTCCGCATACGAGCGTCGCACCATGGGCTGCGCGGCCAGGTGGAAGACGATCTCCGGCGCTGCCTCGGCGAGCGCCGCTCGCAGGCCCTCTCGATCGCGCACGTCACCGCGAAGATCGGTGAGACCGCCCTGCGGGACGCCGGCCGGCCGCGCCGGTCTGTCGCGACCGACGCTCTCCTCCGACAGACGGAGCGCCGCAAACAGGCTCGGCTGGGTCGGAGGGTCCAGCGCGTAGCCCGTGACATCGGCCCCAAGATCGAGAAGCCACAGGGTGAGCCACGTGCCCTTGAACCCGGTGTGGCCGGTGATGAAGACTCGCCGGCCACGGTACGTGTCGCCGAACATCACCAGATCTTCCACGGCGCGCGCCCGGAGCTCCAGAGCGCCTCCAGAGTTCGCTTGTCCCGGAGCGTGTCCATCGGCTGCCAGAAGCCCGGGTGCCTGTACGCCCCCAGCTGCTGGTCCGCCGCGAGTCCCTCGAGAGGCTCGCGCTCAAAGGTGGATCCGTCGCCGCAGATGTAGTCGAGGACCGCCGGCTCCAGGACGAAGAACCCGCCGTTCATCCAGGCTCCGTCTCCGCGAGGCTTCTCGGTGAAGGAGCTCACCGCCCGATCGTCGTCGCTGAGGACGAGCGCGCCGAAGCGGCCGGGTGGCTGGACGGCGGTGACGGTCGCCAGCCGGCCATGCCCCTCGTGGCAGCCGATGAGAGCGGCAAGGTCAATATCGGCGACGCCATCGCCGTACGTCATCAGGAAGCGCTCACCGTCGAGGTACGGCGCGACCCGTTTGAGCCGGCCGCCCGTCTGCGTGCCGGCTCCCGTGTCGACCAGCGTGACCCGCCACGGCTCCACGGTGTTCTCGTGGACCTCCATGCACTGGCCTCGCAGGTCGAAGGTCACATCCGAGTTGTGCAGGAAGTAGTTGGCGAAGTACTCCTTGACGACGTAGCCCTTGTACCCCAGGCACACGACGAAGTCGTGGAACCCCTGCTCGCCGTAGATCTTCATGATGTGCCACAGGACCGGGCGGTCGCCGATCTCCGCCATCGGCTTCGGCCTTACCTGGGTCTCCTCCGCCAGGCGCGTACCGAGACCGCCGGCAAGGATCACGACCTTCATGGATCCTCCTCGCTCACGAGGATAGGTTCGGCGCGCCGCCGCCCAGCCCTGTCGGCGATCTCATCTCGAGAACCGGGCCGAAGGTGAATGGAAAGGGTCTGGCGACGGGACTCTTTGTCGCCGTGGCCTTAGAAGACCCGGTGCCCGAGGACCTGCTTGAGCCGACCGAGCGCCTTGATGGATTCCCGCGACACCTTCTTCTGGGTGAGCCCCATCTCCTCAGCTACTTCTGTCTGCGTGAGGTCGCGGAAGAACAGGAGGTAGATGAGGCGGCGCTGGAAGGTGGAGAGCTTGTCGAGAGCGGCATAAAGGGCGATGCGGTCTTCGATGGGCAGGGCGAACGACTCGCGGCGCAGCGCGTGCAGCGCGTGGGGGTCGGCCTCGGCCCGCAGCTCGCCGCCGCCGAACGGCTCGTTCTGGCTGTGCAGGTCGATGCGCGCGTAGAGGTTCATCACCTCGAGGATACCGGCCTCGTTGATGTTGAGCGCCTCGGCGAGCTCGGCGAGCTCCGGAGGCCTGCCAAGCCTGTGCATGAGCTCACTGCTCTTGGCCTGGATCTCGGCGTAGACCTTCTTCACCCAGCGCGGCTGGCGCAGCAGCAGCGAGTCGCGCAGGTGGTGGCGCAGCTCGCCGTCGACAAGCGCCGTGGCGTAGGTGGAAAAGCGCACGCCACGCGTGACGTCGAAACGCTGCGCCGCCTTGATGAGCCCCAGGTTGGCCACCTGGAGGAGGTCCTCGTAGGGCTCGCTGGCGTAGGAGAAGCGCTTGAGGATGTAGTGGAGGAGGTTCTGGTTACGCCGCACGAGCTCGTCGAGCGTCTCCGGGGAACGCGTGTCGGCGTAGGCCGTGAGGAGCTGCTCGTTGTCCATGAGGTCCTCGCGGCCCCTACTTGACGAGGTTCATCATGTTGAAGATCGGCAGGTACATGGAGATGACGACCGTGCCGACGATGGCGCCGACGCCGAGCATCAGGATGGGTTCCAGGATGGACGTGAGCGACTTGACGCTGGCGTTGACCTCGTCCTCGTAGAAATCGGCGATCTTGCCCAGCATCGCGTCGAGCGAGCCTGTCTCCTCCCCCACCGAGATCATCTGCGTGACCATGGCGGGGAAGATCGACACCTGGCTGAGCGGCGCCGTGATCGACTGCCCCTCCTTGACACTGGTCTGGACTTCCTTCATGGCCTTCTCGATCACCGAGTTGCCGGCCGCCTGCCCGGTGATCTCGATGGCCTGCAGAATGGGCACGCCGGAGGTGATGAGCGTGCCCAGGGTGCGCGAGAAGCGCGCCACGGCGAGCTTGCGCACGATCTCGCCGATGCCCATGGGCACGCGCAGCTTGAAGCGGTCCCAGACCATCGTGCCGCGCTCGGTGCGCTTGAGCCGCCGGATCAGCACGATGAGGCCGATGAGGACGGCGAGGGCCACGAGGCCCCACCAGCTTCGGAACAGCCCGGAGAGGCCGACCATAATGCGCGTCAGCATGGGCAGCTTGGCGTTGCCCAGGTCCTTGTACATGTCGGCGAAGATCGGGATGAGGAAGAGCACCATGCCGATGAGCACGAGGATCGCGAACGAGCCGATCAGGATCGGGTACACCATCGCCGACTTGACGGCGCGGCGGATGCTGTCCTCCTTCTCGAGCTGCGTCGCGAGGCGGTTGAGCACCTCGTCGAGGATGCCGCCGAGCTCTCCGGCGCGCACCATGCTCACGTAGAGCCGGCTGAACACCTTGGGGTGCTTCTCGAGGGCATCCGAGAGGCTGATGCCGGCCTCCACATCGGCGCGGATCTGCCCGATGACCGTGGCGAACTTCTTGTTCGGCGTCTGCTCTTCGAGCACGTACAGGCAGCGCAGCATGCTCAAGCCGGAGTTCACCATCGTGGCGAACTGGCGCGAGAACACCGTGAGGTCCTTGGCCCTGATGGTCTGGAACGCGGCCCCGATCTGGATCTGGCCGAGGCCCCTCTTGACCTCGTTGAGGTCGAGGACGGTGTAGCCGCGGTTGCGAAGCGCCGCCGCGACGGCGACCTTGCTCTCGCCCTCGATCTGGCCGGTGGACTGGCCCCCCCGGGTGTCGAGCGCCTTGTAGGCGAACGTGCTCATAGCCTTCCTTCCCTCACTGCTCACTCATATCGGCAGCGGGCTCGAAACCTGCAGGCCTTTTCAGCGACCGTAGCCCGCCCCGACCGGCGCCCCGGGCTGGACAAGGAGGCGCTTGAGGTCCTCGGGTGTGCTCGACCGGCGCTCGGCGAGCTCGCGCGTGATCACGCCGCGCCGCACCAGGTCGGCGAGCGCCGCATCCATGGTCTGCATGCCGAAGGCGGTGCCCGTCTGCATGGTGGAGTAGATCTGGTGCGTCTTGCCCTCGCGGATGAGGTTGCGGACGGCCGGCGTGGGGATGAGGAGCTCGCAGGCGCAGACGCGGCCGCGGCCGTCTCGTGTCGGCAGCAGCTGCTGTGTGCAGACGCCCATGAGCGTAGTGGAGAGCTGCACGCGGATCTGCTCCTGCTGGTGCGGCGGGAAGACGTCGATGATACGGTCGATGGTCTGCGGGGCGTCCTGAGTATGCAGGGTGGCGAACACGAGGTGCCCTGTCTCGGCCGCGGTGAGCGCCGTGGCCATCGTCTCGGTGTCGCGCATCTCGCCGACGAGGATGATGTCCGGGTCCTGGCGCAGGACGCTCTTGAGGGCGCGGTTGAAGCTCTTGGTGTCGGCGCCCACCTCACGCTGGTTGACCATGCACTTCTTGTGACGGTGGAGGAACTCGATCGGGTCCTCGATCGTCATGATGTGCTCTTCGCGGGTCTCGTTGATCTCGTCGATCATCGCCGCCAGGGTGGTCGACTTGCCCGAGCCCGTGGGCCCGGTGACGATGCAGAAGCCGCGCGGCTTGCGCGTCAAGTCGTGCAGGGCCTGCGGCAGCCCCAGGTCCTCGAGCTTCTTGATGATGATCGGGATCAGGCGGAAGGCCGCCCCCAGGCTGTTGCGCTGGAAGTAGGCGTTGACGCGGAAGCGCGCCCGGCCGGGCACCGAGTAGGAGAAGTCGATCTCCCACTCGTTCTCCAGCCGCTGACGCTGGTCCTGGCTCAGGATGCTGTAGATCAGCTCCCGCGTGTCGTTGGCGGAGAGGCGCGGGTAGTCGAGGCGTTCGAGCACGCCGTTGATGCGCACGATGGGCGGCGACCCGACCGTGAGGTGCAGGTCGCTGGCGTCGCGTTCCAGGACTTCGAGAAGAACGTCGACCAGGTCCATTGTCACTTCCTCGTATCGGGATGACCGGGCTTCAAATGATCACGCGGGCGATCTCCTCAACGGAGGTCATGCCCAGGACGACTTTGTCGATGCCGTCTTCGCGCAGGGACTTCATGCCCTCGGCGGCGGCCACCCGGGAGATCTCGTCGGCGCTCTTGCGCTCGACGGTGAGCCGGCGGATGGCCTCACTGACGATCATCACCTCGTAGAGCCCGAGGCGCCCCTTATAGCCGGTAGTATTGCACCTTGGGCAGCCCTTGGCACGGTACAGGACGACGTCGTCGCGTTCGTACACCTCGGGCGGGAAGTCGTTCTTGCGCAGCATCTCTCTGGTCGCCGTGTACGGCTCCCGGCACTGCGGGCACAGCCGCCGGGCAAGGCGTTGAGCGACCACGCAGTCCACCGCCGACGAAGTGAGGAAGGGCTCGATGCCCATCTCCGTGAGGCGCGAGAGCGCCCCAGGGGCGTCGTTGGTGTGCAGCGTGCTGAGCACCAGGTGGCCGGTGAGCGCCGACTCCACGGCGATCTGCGCCGTCTCGCGGTCGCGGATCTCGCCGATCATCACGATGTCGGGGTCGCAACGCAGGATGGAGCGCAGCGCGGCGGAGAAGGTCATCCCCGCGCGCGTGTTGACCTGCACCTGGTTGATGCCCGTGAGCCGGTACTCCACCGGGTCCTCCACGGTGATCACGTTCTTCTCCGGGGAGTTGAGGATGTTGAGCGCCGCGTAGAGCGTCGTGGACTTGCCCGAGCCCGTGGGCCCGGTGACGAGGATGGCGCCGTACGGCTTGGTGAACGACTTCTGGAACCGTTTGAGCGCCTTCTCGGCGAAGCCGAGATCCTCCAAGTTGAGCATCACGTTGCTCTTGTCGAGGAGGCGCATGACGATCTTCTCGCCGTAGACCGTAGGCAGGGTCGCGACGCGCATGTCGATGGGCTTGCCGCCGACCATGAGGCCGATACGGCCGTCCTGCGGCACGCGGCGTTCGGCGATGTCGAGCTCGGCCATGATCTTGAGGCGGCTGATGACACCGTTCTGCATGCGCCGCGGGATCGACATGATCTCGTGCAGCACGCCGTCGATGCGGAAGCGCACCATGAGCTCTTTGGCCTGCGGCTCGAAATGGATGTCGCTCGCCCCGTCGTCGACCGACTGCGCGATGACCGAGTTCACCAGCTTGACGATCGGCGCCTCTTCGGTGGCGTCGCGGATGTCGGCGACCTGGTTTTCCATGTCGGCGAGGGCGGCGTTCTCTTCGGCGTTCTCCCCCACCTCGGGTCGATCGCGGTAGATCTTGGCGATGGCGCCGTAGATATCTTCTTCGCTGGCGATCGCCGGCTGGATGGTGAAGCCGGTGATGATCTCGAGGTCCTGGAGCGCGAGGAGGTTCTGCGGGTCCACCATGGCGACGAGGAGCGTATTGTCGTCGACGAAACGGATGGGCGCCGCGCCGTAGCGGCGGGCGAGCTTCTCGTCGATGTAGCCCGTCGCCGCCGCATCAAGCTGCGTCGTGCTCAGGTCGATGAAGCCCACGCCGAACTTGGCCGCGAGCGCCTTGGCGAGGTCGAGCTGGCTGACCACCCCGTCGTCGATGAGCAGCTGCCCCAAGCGCTTGCGCGTCGTGTGCTGGCGCGCCAACGCCTGCGTGATCTGCTCCTCGCTGGCGAGGCCCATCTCCTTCAGGATGTCGCCGAGGCGCAGCTTGGAGGCGCGGAGGCTGCGCGCCATGTTGTCGAGGACGTCGCCCGTCGTGACGCCGCGCAACGGCTCCTGAGCCGCGTCCTCGGCGTCTTGCGCGGACGCGTCAGGGTCCGCGCGGGAAGTGATCGGCGCGGGCGCGGCGGACGCGCCGTGGCCGTTGCCACCGCCGCCTCCGTCGCCGAGCAGATCGTCCACCGACGCCGCCGCACTGAGCGCCGCGAGGCTGGCCTCGTCGGGCGTCGCCTCCGTTGGGCTGAAGTTCGCTTCCAGCTCGTCTCCTTCACGACCGGCACGCGCCGGCCGACTGGTCTTCGTTCGCGGCCTCTTAGTGTCCTTGTGCGATGGCATCGCGCATCACTTCCAGCGGTGCGGGTTCTCCGGTCCACAGCGTGAATGCCACCGCCGCCTGGTGAACGAGCATACTGAGCCCGTCCACGACGATGGCGCCACCCGCTCGTGCTCGAGCGAGCAAGTCGGTGTCGCCAAGCGAGTAGACGACATCGAAGACGACGTGCCCCGCGGTAACGTTATCGGCCAACGCGGCGGGGACTTTACCTGCTCCGGCCATCCCGAGCGAGGTCGCGTTGACCAGGATGCGGCGGCTCCGGACGTCGGCGGCCGTCAACTCAGACAACGGCTGCCAGGCGACGGACGCCCCGGGCACGGCGGCCGAGGTCAGCGCCACGAGGCGCTCGGCCGCCGCCGCCGTGCGGTTGACCACGGTGAGCTCTACCCCCAGGCGCGTCAGAGCCAG